>Ga0160458_100020_pt1 | contig 275525 bp, 240 predicted proteins | sample HID1973I_E6MG_FD_108247 | JGI IMG/M metagenome (GOLD analysis project Ga0160458, IMG submission 108247) | Enriched mosquito-associated microbial communities from UW Madison campus, WI, USA - HID1973I_E6 MG | ecosystem: Host-associated > Arthropoda: Insects > Digestive system > Unclassified ...
GATAGCTAATGACACGCTTTGATCGCCAATGATACGAATTGATAGTCCGTTTATGTTAAAACCGCCAAAAGACGGCAAACCAATGAAGGTATAATGAACGTTGTACGGCCATTATACGGCTGCATGTAAAGCCAGTTACCCACGAGGTATCCGGCGGTTCTACACCGGGTCAAAAACTGAGACCGATCAATTCTTCTCTCCTACCGTTTAAAGACTCTCAGCTACCGTTTTAAAGCTATTGACAGACGGACTGTAGCAATCAATCTGTTGCAATTCATATCACCGGCTATCAATTCGTATCAAAGTTTGAAAAGTCAAAAAAGCCGCTTTATGTTTGTGTCAATGAATCTAAAACTAATATAACAACTAAAAAAATTAATTATGAAAAATTTATTTATGAAAACTATGAGTCATTTTATAAAACTAAAAAAAGGAATAACAAGAAATTTTACAACGAAGAACAATCATCCACTAACACAAGCGGTTTTTACAATCATTGGCACTGTACTCGGTCGTGCCCGGCCCATACCTTGCTCTACATGAGTAGGGGGTGCGCAGGCAATGACTAGGGGGTGTGTCCGCTGAAAACGGCATTTCAGCGTACACACCCCCGATGCACCGCTCGCGGAGTCCCTTTTAACCTAAACGCAGTTACGTCTATGACTAGTCGTTGTCTAGTCGAGATGAATAATTCACTCTTGATAGCTTCGTTACCACGTTAAAAACAACCGAGTGGAACGAGTTCATTAATACGATTGAAAGCGAATACATATTAATAATTATTCCAATGAAAAATGTAAACAATGTAATTTATTTACGAGCATAGTGCCAATTAGAATTGGATTATTATATTTGCTAAAACCCTCAAAAAGCCATAACTATATGCTAATAGCTGTACTTTCAGGTTTCCTAAGTGCATTTTTTTTGTTGTCCTTCGGGAAGCAATTAAAAGGGATTTTACCATTAGTCGCTTCCCTTTTACCAATCGCTCTTTTCGCTTATTTTGTTTCATTCTTGCCGGTAATCAGTTCTGGCAAAACATTCTTTTATAGCCTTGAATGGATTCCTTCTATGGGAATTCTCCTCGATTTTAAAGTTGATGGTTTGTCTTTGTTATTTGCTTTATTAATAACAGGAATAGGGTCTTTGGTGTTTTTATACTCTTCAGCTTATATGAAGGGGCATGAATATATTGCACGGTTTTATAGTTATTTGTGCATATTCATGGCTTCCATGCTTGGCCTAGTGCTGTCAGATAATTTGTTATTGTTGTTTGTCTTTTGGGAGCTCACTGCGGTAAGTTCATTCTTTCTGATTGGTTTTAATAACGATAATGAGGAGTCGAGAAAAAGTTCGCTTTTGGCCTGGGCCATCACTGGAGGCGGAGGTTTTTTCTTAATGGCCGGATTTATATTAATAGGCAGTATTACCGGAACCTATTCTATCCAGGAGATGTTATCTTCAGCTGATTTATTAAAAACGAATACCTTATATGGCTTGATCCTTTGTCTGGTTTTTGCCGGTGCTTTTACAAAGTCTGCTCAATTTCCATTTCATTTTTGGCTCCCCGGTGCAATGAAAGCACCTACTCCGGTTTCTGCTTATTTACACTCTGCGACCATGGTAAAAGCCGGTATTTATCTGTTAGCCCGCTTTACACCCGTTTTAGGCGGTCATCCGTTTTGGAATAATACGCTAATGATTGTTGGAGGGATAACAATGCTGTATGCTGCATTTCATTCGATATTCAGAATCGATCTGAAAGGGATTTTGGCATATTCAACCATTGCGGCTCTTGGAATTTTGGTGTTTTTACTTGGTATAGGTACACATGAAGCTTTCATTGCTGCAGCTGTTTTTATATTGGTTCATGCATTCTATAAAGCAGGCTTGTTTTTAGTTACAGGAGTAATTGACCATGAGACCGGTACAAGAGATATCACTAGGCTGGCCGGACTAAGAAAGGTAATGCTTCCAATTGCCATTGCGGCAGGACTGGCTGCCTTATCAAGTGCTGGAATCCCCCTTACATTCAGTTTTATCAGTAAAGATTTAATTTACGAAGCTACGCTCAGTGTTGGAAATGGAATGGTGCTTTTAACTGTATTGGCTATTCTAACCAATATATTTTTATCTTACTCTGGTTACTTGGTTGGGATTAAGCCTTTTACAGGCAAATTGCCTGAGCAGTTTAAAGACGTTCATCTGCCATCGCCTTTTATGTGGCTGCCTCCTCTTTTTTTAGGAGCTTGCGGACTTGTACTGGGCTTGTTTCCTTCTTTGCTGGACAAATCTTTGATTCAGTCATTTCTATCTGCTCTTGGTTCTGGAAACACAGTTGAGACGCTAAAAATCTGGCATGGATTAAATGTTGTGTTAATGCTAAGCGCTGTTACCATTGTTTGTGGCATTACCCTCTATCTGCTTATAAAGCCAACAGAAAAAAAATTAAAATTGATTGCTACACTTGATTTTATCTCTCCGCATTCGGTCTTTAATTTCTCAGCGAAGTACGCTAAAAATACAGCAAAGCGCTTTACAAAGTTTATGCATAATGGCTTTTTAAGATCTTATCTAACCAAAATCATCTTCTTTTTAGTATGTTTAATCGGTTTTTATTTGATTAAAAATGTTGATATTCAGTTTGATTCACAGAAGCTTACAGCAGTAAGTATTTATGAAGTTGTTATATTTTTAATGATGACAATTGCAATCTTTACGATCGTGTTTTCTGCATCCAGACTGGTTGCTATTATTTCAACAAGTGTGGTGGGATATTGTATGTGTTTGTTTTTTGTTTATTACAGTGCGCCCGATCTGGCAATGACCCAATTTTCGATTGATACATTAACTACTGTCTTGTTTGTATTAGTTTTACTCAAGCTTCCTCCTTATCTTAAAGTGAGAGACAGGGCCGCTCAATTGAGAGATGGGCTCCTTGCTATTTCATTTGGAACATTGATTTCTGTTATTGCACTTCAGGTATTAAATGAACCAACCAATAAAACGATTAGTCGGTTTTACTCAGATAATGCTTATCTCGTGGCAAAGGGGAAAAATGTTGTAAATGTAATTTTAGTTGATTTTCGGGGATATGATACGCTTGTAGAAATTACTGTTCTTACTATTGCAGCAATTGGCGTGTATAGCATGCTTAAAATTAAATCATCAGAAATAGAATAGATATGAAAGTTTTATTATTGAAAACAGCAGCTAATTATCTTTTACCGCTTTTGCTGCTTTTTTCTGTTTTTATTTTACTGCGTGGTCATTATGAACCGGGTGGTGGGTTTGTGGGTGGACTAATAGCTTCCATCGCTTTTATCCTTCATTCCTTGGCAAATGGATTGGATAAAACAAAAGCGCTTTTAAAATATTCTCCATTCTTTTTTATCCCTATCGGACTCAGCATCGCACTTGCAAGCGGTCTTATTCCATTGTTTTTTGGATATCCATTTATGACTGTAATGTGGTTTGATGACCCGTTTCCCATTATTGGTGCGGTTGGTTCAGCTTTGTTTTTTGATATCGGAGTTTATTTGGTGGTGATAGGAGTGACGTTAACCATTTTGTTCACTATTTCTGAAAGTGTTTAAATATTATGGAATTATTACTGGTTGTCTTAATTGGAATCTTGTACGGTACAGGAATTTACCTGATGCTTAGGCGAAGCATGGTGAAATTACTCATTGGCTTGCTTTTGTTGGGCAACGGGGCTAACCTGCTTATTTTTTTACTGGGCGATCTTACAAAAGGAAAGCCTCCCGTTATTCCACCAGACTCAAATATATTTACAGAAATATATGCGGACCCGATTCCTCAATCCCTTATATTAACGGCAATCGTTATTAGTTTTGGATTGCAATCATTTGCCATTATCTTATTAAAGAAAGTTTATCTGGCTACTGGTTCTGATAATTTGGATGACCTTAACACCCATGATTTAGATATATGATGAATAATTTTATTATTCTGCCTTTATTGTTGCATATGACCACAGCCGTTGTGCTTTTGTTTCTATGGAAAAGAATAGCTGTACAACGAATTGTAAGTGTTATCGCAAATGTTCTTATTCTGCTTGTAAGCATTTTGCTATTTACGAAAACCTGGCAATCTGGTATCATGACAATGCAATCAGGTAATTGGCCGGCACCATTTGGAATTACATTCGTTTCTGATGTTTTCAGTAGTACAATGGTATTGTTTACTTCCATTTCTGCCGTAGCCATAAGCATCTATTCAACAATAGGCATCAATCGGGCAAGAATGAAATATGGTTTTTTTCCAATTTATCATTTTTTATTTATGGGCCTGAATGGGGCGTTTCTAACAGGAGATATCTTTAATTTATATGTTTGGTTTGAAATCGTCATCATTTCATCTTTTGTCTTAATGACCTTAGGAGGGAAGAAGCCTCAAATGGAAAGCGCGATAAAGTATGTTGCAATGAACATGCTCGCTTCCGTAATTTTTCTAACAGCGATCGCTATTTTATACGGGCTTACCGGAAGTTTAAATATGGCCGATCTTTCTGTTAAGGTGGCAAAAATTGACAACAGGGGCTTAGTAAATGTTACGGGATTGTTGTTTTTTATTGGATTTGGAATAAAATCAGCTGTTTTTCCGCTATATTATTGGCTTCCGTCCTCTTATCATACACCTCCTTCTGCGATAGCAGCTATTTTTGGAGGCTTGCTAACGAAGGTTGGAATCTATGCATTGCTGCGTTTTTTTACGTTGATTTTTATTCCAGGCGAATTTACCATGACGGTGTTTTCTTATGTAGCTGTTGCTACCTTAATTACCGGGGCATTGGGAGCGATCGTAAAGCGCGATGTAAGAAGAATGTTTTCTTATCTTATTGTATGTCATATAGGTTTTATGATAGCTGGTTTAGGATTGTTCACGGAAATAGCGTTGGCAGGAGCAGTGTTTTATCTCTTCCACGATATCATTGTAAAAACCAACCTGTTTTTGGTAAGCGGAATTATCTATCGGATAAAAGGAACAATGAGAATGCCACAATTGGGAGGGATGTATGCTGAATATCCCAGACTGTCTCTTTTAATGGCAATCGTTTTGTTTTCACTGGTTGGTATACCTCCATTATCTGGATTCTGGCCGAAAATAAATTTATTTTTAGCAAGTTTCATGGAGAGGGACTACCTATTGATTGCAGCGATGATTATAGCAAGTTTTGTGACTTTGTATGTAATTGCGAAAATGTGGACCGAAGTTTTCTGGAAGTCAGCACCCAAAGAAGTAGAACTGCTTCATGCAGACGGATTCGCGATCTTGAAGCCATCCAATAAATTTTTGCTGGTTTTTCCAGTAGTCTTCCTTACGATGGTTTCATTGTATATTGGCTTTGGTGCGGAGCATATTATGATCATTTCAAAACATATTGCGTCAGAAATGATGGATACTTCTCCTTATATTCATGCAGTTTTAGGGAAATGATGTGTTACATTAAGCGAAATTAGGATGTTAAAACAATTTTTAATAAATCTTCTCCTTACATTTGTTTGGATTGCCCTTACCGGGAACTTCGAACCGGGTAATTATGCATTTGGCTTTTTCCTGAGCTATTTTATTTTGCGTACAATTGCTGTTGGAGATGCCGGGGTCAGCTACTTTCACCGTATTCCTAAAATAATAGGTTTTTTCTTTTTCTTTTTATATGAGATGCTTAAAGCAAATTTACAGGTTGCTTACGATGTAATTACACCCAATTATTTTATGAAGCCTGGAATTGTAAAATTTCCTCTTTCTGCAAAAACAGATTTAGAAATTACGTTTCTTGCAAATTGCATTTCGCTCACTCCCGGAACGTTGATTATAGCAGTTAGCGACGACCGGAAAGCTATTTATATACATGTAATGTATTTAGAAGACAGAGACAAGTTTGTGGAAGAAGTGAAACAAGGTTTAGAGAAAAGAATTTTAGAAATTTTACGATGAGTTTATATAATTTTTTATCTTATTTTATTATGCCCGCCTTAAGTCTTTCAACCTTACTGGTCTTCTACAGGTTTATTAAGGGGCCTACGACAATGGATAGAGTAGTGGCACTTGAGCTATTGATTTCAATAGGGATCGCTTCGATGACTATTTTTAGCATCACGAGCAATAATGCTACTTTTTTGGATGTAGCCATGATTCTGGCATTGATCGCTTTTTTAGGAACTGTCGCCTACTCTTACTATATTGAAAAGAAGCAAAAGAATGAATGATATTTTAATAATGATATTCAGTGGCCTGGGCGTTATATTTATTTTAATCGCTTCAGTTGGTATTGTGAGAATGCCTGATTTTTTTCTCAGGCTTTCCGTTACAGTAAAGGCGACCACCTTGGGTGTCGGTTTTATATTACTCAGTATGGTTATCTTTTTTGGAGAGCTGTCTGTTGCCACAAAAGCATTGGCAATTGTTCTTTTCCTTTTAATAACTTCACCGGTTGGTGCGCAATTGATTGGCCGGGTTTCTTATTTTACAGGAATGAAACTGTGGAAGAAATCGGTGTTGGATGAATTGGAAGGTAAATACAATAGAGAAACGCATGTCCTTAGCAGTGCTGATGAAGAAGAAGATAAGGAGAACTGATATGAAGTTGTTGTTAAAGTTTTTTGCTGTATTTTTTTTATTCAGTTCCTGCACAATGCCGGGAGCTTTTACAACGTTATCTTCCGAAAAAACTGATATAAAGCTAAGGACGATTGAAGATCTTTATGGATTCTTGACTTATAACGATCAGAGAATTCCGCTTATAAGTGCGCATCGGGGAGGACCGGAACCAGGGTATCCGGAAAATGCGATTGAAACTTTTGAAAGAACGGCAAAGAGACAGCCGACAATAATTGAATGTGATGTCGCTCTTACAAAGGATTCGGTGTTGGTATTGATGCATGATGATAGGATAGATCGGACTACGAATGGAACCGGGCGGATTGGCAATTATACATATACGGAGCTTCAGGAATTTAAGCTAAAGGACAACGATGGTTCTTTAACCTCTTATCGGATTCCAACGTTAAAAAAGGCATTGGAATGGGGTGCAGGAAAAGTGGTTTATACGTTGGATGTTAAAAGAGGTGTCCCGTATGAGTTGGTTATTGATGCCATTCGGGATATGAACGCTGAATCCTATTCAATTGTCATTACTTCTTCTGCGACCCAGGCAGCTAGAGTTCATAAATTAGCGCCGGAATTGATGATATCTGCCTCAATAGCTAAGATTGAAAATTTACTACGGTTAAATGATTTAGGCGTGCCGGATAATCGCTTAGTCGCTTTTGTGGGTACGCATGAAGCGGATATGGAAACCTATCAACTTCTGCATGAACATGGAATTTTGTGTATATTGGGAACAATGGGTAACTTAGATAATCAGGCAAAAACCAAAGGGGATGTTTTGTATTTTGATCTGATTGACCGCGGAGCTGACATCCTATCAACTGATCGTCCCGTTGAAGCTGGAATTCAGCTTGAGAAGTATCGAAAAGACTATCGGCTAGTTTCTGATTTTATCAGATAAAGCCAGTTTAAAGTCTTGATTTTTTGAATTCATTTACTAAATAATCGCAACTTTTGCTTATCATTGCGGTATAATTTTTTCTTATGAGATTTATTGTATCTACATCAGTTTTATTAAAGCAGTTACAAGCCGTTAACGGCGCATCAAGCAGCAGTACCGTATTACCTATTCTTGAAAATTTTCTTTTTGAGATTAAGGATAATGTTCTAACGATTTCTGCAACCGATTTGCAAACCAGTATGGTTACTTTTATGCAAGTAGAATCGAAAGAAGAAGGTAAGATTGCTGTTCCGGCTAAAATATTATTAGATACTTTGAAAACCTTACCTGATCAACCTATTGCTTTTACTGTTGATCAAGAAACTTCTGCTATTGAAATAAGCGCAGGTGATGGAAAGTACAAATTAAGTGGAGAGAACGCCGCTGATTTTCCAAAAATTCCGGTTGTTGAAAATGCTTCTACGGTTACCATAGCTGCTTCTGTATTAGCTGAATCAATCAATAAAACCATATTTGCTGTAAGTAATGATGAATTAAGACAGGCAATGACTGGTGTATATTGTCATTTAACTCCGCAAAGTACAACCTTTGTTGGTACCGATGCTCATAAATTAGTGCGGTATCGTAGAACTGATGTGCGTTCAGAAACTGAAGCTTCATTGATTTTACCTAAAAAAGCGTTGTCTCTTTTGAAAGCATCGCTTCCTTCTGAAGATGTGGCCGTCTCGATTGAATATAACGCTACCAGTGCATTTTTTAAATTTGGAAATATTCATTTGATATGCCGTTTAATTGATGAGCGTTATCCGGACTATGAAGCTGTTATACCTACATTGAATCCCAATAAGCTTTCAATTGACCGTTTATTGTTTTTAAACTCCTTAAGAAGAGTTGTTATTTATGCAAATAAGACAACCCATCAGGTACGTTTAAAGATTGCAGGCAGTGAGTTGCATATCTCTTCTGAAGATCTGGATTTCTCAAACGAAGCACATGAGCGCTTAAGTTGCCAGTTTGATGGAGAGGATATGGAAATAGGCTTTAATGCTAAATTTTTAATTGAAATGCTTAACAATTTAGATTGTGAAGAAGTGCAATTAGAGATGAGCACAGCGAACCGTGCAGGCTTATTAACGCCTTTGGTTCCTGAAGACAATGAGGATGTTTTAATGCTTGTGATGCCGGTTATGCTTAATAGTCAATAGTCAAGGCTAATCCATAAAAATCTTATAAAGCCTTTTTATCACCTATTGTGGAAATAATTCAAACACTGATTGATTTTGTTCTTCATATTGATGAGCACCTGGTTGAAATTGTTAACTCGTATCAAACCTGGACTTATCTTATTCTGTTTCTTATTATTTTTGCTGAAACCGGGTTCGTTATAACTCCTTTTTTACCGGGAGATTCTTTACTGTTTGCTGCCGGTGCTATTATTGCCAAACCCGAAACAGACCTGAATATATTTTTTATGTGTTTTTTACTAATCTGCGCGGGATTTTTAGGCGATTTAGTAAATTATCATATCGGACAATATGTAGGTCCTAAGGCTTTTAGTGGTAAGATCAAATTTTTGAAAAAGGAATATTTAGATAAGACACAGTCTTTTTATGACAAGCATGGTGGTAAGACAATTATCTATGCCCGTTTTATTCCGATTGTACGCACTTTTGCACCTTTTATTGCCGGAATCGGAACAATGAGTTACCGCAGGTTCGGTTCGTATAATATAATAGGAGCTATTCTCTGGGTCGCCAGTTTTTTATTTCTAGGTTATTTTTTTGGTGGCTTGCCCATTATTAAAAATAACTTCACGATTGTTATTTTTGCCATTATTGTTCTTTCCGTCTTTCCTCCCTTGCTCGAGGTTCTGCGTGGCAAAAAGAAAGCAGATAATAAAATCTCTTAAATAGCAGAAAAATATTCTCTAAGTATTTGATACTTATTGTAATTTTTCTATCTTTGCCGTCCCTTAGGGAATTACTATGTCTTGAACGAAGCCCTACTGCTTCGATGGACGTTAACAAAATTAAAGGAAAAAATGTCAGGAATTATTGGAAAAAAAGTAGGAATGACCAGCATTTTCGACGAACAGGGACGGAATATTCCTTGTACCGTAATCGAAGCTGGCCCGTGCGTGGTAACGCAGATACGCACGGAAGAAAAAGATGGTTATGCTGCTGTTCAAATTGCTTTCGATGAGAAGAAAGAAAAGAACACCACAGCCTCTTTGAAAGGGCACTTTGCAAAAGCAAACACAACGCCTAAGCGTAAATTAGTTGAATTTGGAACATTCCCCGATGAGAAAAACTTGGGTGATGTTGTTACTGTATCAATTTTCCAAGAAGGAGATTTTATTGATGTGGTAGGAACATCCAAAGGTAAAGGCTTTCAGGGCGTTGTGAAACGTCATGGATTTGCGGGTTCTTCTCAAACTCACGGTCAGAAAAGCCGGTTACGTGCTCCAGGGTCTATAGGTGCTGCATCTTGGCCTTCACGCGTATTTAAAGGTGTTAGAATGGCGGGTCGTATGGGTGGAGATCGTGTAAAGGTTCAGAACTTACAGATACTAAAGGTTTACGAAGATAAAAACCTGTTGGTAGTTAGTGGTTCTATTCCTGGTGCGAAAGGTTCTTACGTAATTGTAGATAAATAAGAAGATGGAAGTTAAAGTTTTAAACATATCAGGTAAAGAAACAGGTGCCAAGGTGCAACTTCCTGAAGCGATATTTGGTGTTGAGCCTAACGATCATGCTATTTATTTAGATGTTAAGCAATACCTTGCGAATCAAAGACAAGGTACACATAAGTCTAAACAACGTAATGAAATAGCTGGTTCAACCCGTAAATTACACAAACAAAAAGGTACTGGTGGTGCCCGTGCTGGTAGCATTAAGTCACCATTATTCAATGGTGGTGGACGTATTTTTGGTCCTCAGCCTCGTGATTATAGCTTTAAACTTAATAAGAAGTTGAAAGTTGTAGCACGTAAATCTGCTCTTAGCTATAAAGCTAAAGACAGCAATGTTTTGATTTTGGATGAAGTTAATTTCGATTCAATTAAAACAAAGAACTACGCTAAATTGATTGCTGACTTAAACGTTTCTAACGAAAAAACCTTGATGGTTTTACCGGCAATTAATAATAACGTTTATTTATCCAGCAGAAATCTTAAAAAAGTGAAAGTTATCACTGCAGATCAGTTAAATACATACGATGTATTAAACGCAGGTAAACTATTGCTTACTGTTGATTCTGTTAAAATTTTGGAGGAGGCATTGGCCAAGTAAGATGGAAATATTAAAAAAACCAATACTAACAGAAAAAGCATCTATTTTAACAGAGAAGTTAAATCGTTATGCTTTCCAAGTAGATCACAGAGCGAATAAGTTGCAAATAAAAACTGCTGTTGAACAAATGTTCGGAGTTCATGTAAAATCGGTAAACACTGCTGTTGTTACTGGTAAAATGAAGTCTCGTCAAACTAAAACAGGAATTGCAACTGGCCGCGCTGCAAAATATAAAAAGGCTATCATTACATTAAATGATGGTGAAATTATTGACTTTTACAGTACTATACAATAAGACATGGCAGTTAAAAGATTCAAACCGGTTACACCAGGAACGCGCTTTAGAGTTGGCGCTGACTATTCTGAAATCACAACGAATGTTCCAGAGAAATCATTAGTTGTAAAAATTTCGAAGTCTGGTGGAAGAAATAATTCCGGTAAAATGACTATGCGTTATCTCGGTGGGGGACATAAAAAATCATACCGATTGATTGATTTTAAACGCGATAAAAAAGATATCCCCGCTAAAGTTGCTACTATAGAATATGACCCGAATCGTTCTGCTCGTATTGCATTATTGCATTATGCAGACGGAGAGAAACGTTATATTATTGCTCCTGATGGGTTAGCTGTAGGGCACGTGATCATTTCCGGTGACAATGTACCTCCTGAAGTTGGAAATACATTGCCATTGAAAAGCATTCCTTTGGGTTCTATAATTCATAACATTGAATTGAATCCAGGACAAGGTGGTACAATTGCACGTAGTGCTGGTACGTATGCTCAGCTATCTGCCCGTGATGGTAAATATGCTATTATTAAATTGCCTTCCGGAGAAACCCGTATGATTTTAGCTACATGTTTAGCTACCTTGGGTTCAGTTTCGAATTCTGAAAGAGCTAACCAGGTATTAGGTAAAGCAGGTAGAAACCGTTGGTTAGGTCGTCGTCCTCGCGTTCGTGGTGTAGCTATGAACCCTGTGGATCACCCTATGGGAGGTGGTGAAGGAAGAACTTCCGGAGGTCAACCACGTTCAAGAAACGGTATTATGGCTAAAGGCTTCAAAACCCGTTATAAGAAAAAAGTATCGAATCGTTACATCATTGAGAGAAGGAAAAAATAATGGCACGTTCAATTAAAAAAGGTCCTTATATAGACCATAACTTAGAGAGAAAAGTTCTTTCTATGAATGAAACCAGCAAAAAATCAGTAGTTAAAACTTGGTCCAGAAGATCAATGATTTCACCGGACTTTGTTGGCCATACCTTCGCGGTACACAATGGTAATAAATTTATTCCGGTTTATGTAACGGAAAATATGGTTGGCCATAAATTAGGAGAATTTGCTCCAACCAGAACATTTAGAGGTCACTCTGAAAAGAAAAGATAAGCAATGGAAGCAGTAGCAAAATTAAATAATTGCCCTACATCGCCACGCAAAATGCGTTTGGTAGTAGATTTAATCCGTGGCGAACGCGTAGAAAAGGCACTATACATTTTAAAGTATACAAATAAGGAAGCCGCAATCCGAGTTGAGAAACTTTTATTATCGGCTATTAAGAACTGGGAATCTAAAAATGAAGGACAACGTCCGGAAGAGAGCGAATTGTATGTAAAAACAATCTCTGTTGACGGTGGCCGCCAGTTAAAAAGATTAAGACCTGCACCTCAGGGCCGTGGTTATAGAATTCGTAAGCGTTCAAACCATGTGACCGTAGTTGTAGACAGTAATAAGAACTTAGTAGAAGAACAAACTAATTAAGGAAATGGGACAAAAAGCACATCCAATAGGTAACAGATTAGGAATCATCAAAGGTTGGGATTCTAACTGGTTCGGTGGCAACAACTACTCCGATAAATTAGTTGAAGATGAAAAAATCAGAAAATATCTTTCTGTTCGTATTGCTAAAGGTGGCGTATCGAAAATAGTTATCGAACGTACATTGAAACGTATTACTGTTACAATTCACACTGCTCGTCCAGGTATTGTGATTGGTAAAGGTGGTCAGGAAGTAGATAAGATCAAAGAAGAGTTAAAAAAGATTACCAAAAAAGACGTTCAAATCAATATTTTTGAAATCAAACGTCCTGAGTTAGACGCTCAATTGGTAGCTGAAGGTATCGCCAAACAACTTGAAGCTCGTATCTCTTTCCGTAGAGCCATGAAAACTTCAATCGCTTCTACGATAAGAATGGGCGCAGAAGGTATCAAAATAATGTGTTCTGGTCGTTTAGGCGGTGCTGAAATGGCACGTACTGAGCAATATAAAGAAGGTAGAATTCCATTACATACATTCCGGGCGGATATCGACTATGCTTTAGCAGAAGCTCATACTACTTATGGTAAAATAGGTGTTAAGGTATGGATCTGTAAAGGTGAAGTTTACGGTAAACGTGATTTATCACCTAACATCGGTCAAACAAGCGGTCCTAAAGGACGTGGAAATGAAGGTGGCGGTGGAAATGCTGATCGTCGCCGTGGTGGTGGCAATGACCGTAGAGGTGGTCAAGGTCAGGGCCGTGGTGGAGCAGGTAGAGGAAGAAATTAATTTTATAACAATATTCTCCGTTTGATGCGGAAATAAAAATAAATACGAACATGTTACAGCCAAAAAGAACAAAGTTCAGAAAAATGCAGAAGGGACGTATGAAGGGTAACGCAGGCCGTGGGGCTGAGTTAGCTTTTGGTTCATTCGGTATTAAGTCTTTAGAACCTGCTTGGATTACCAGCCGTCAAATTGAGGCTGCGCGTATTGCCGTTACACGTTTTATGAAACGTGAAGGCCAAGTATGGATTCGCGTATTCCCTGATAAACCCGTTACGAAAAAACCTGCAGAGGTTCGTATGGGTAAAGGTAAAGGTGCGCCAGAATATTGGGTTGCCGTTGTGCGCCCAGGCCGTATGTTATTTGAAGCAGAAGGTGTTTCTTTAGAAGTTGCGAAAGAAGCATTACGCCTGGCTGCTCAAAAGCTACCGGTTCAAACAAAGTTTGTAATACGTAGAGATTACGTAGAAGCATAAACATTGGTGAAATTTTTTGTTTCAATTGCCTAGCCGTTACCGGGCAATTTGTATCTAAAACAAAATTTTAAGCTGAGATTAACTGAAATATAAAATGAAAAATTCAGAAATTTTAAATCTGACAACTGAAGAGATTGTAGCTCAACTTACAGAAGAGAAAACTACACTCAGCAAATTGAAATTTGCTCATGCTGTTTCTGCTATTGAGAATCCTAACCGGATTAAATATGCACGTAAAGCTATTGCACGTTTACAAACAGAATTAACAAATCGTAAACTAGCAGAAGCTTCTACAGTAACTGAAGAAACAGCCACTGAAGCTCAATAATTTAAATCCAAATGGAAAGAAAGTTAAGAAAAACAAGAATTGGTTTGGTAGTAAGCGACAAGATGGACAAATCTATTGTTGTGGCTGTTGTACGTAAAGTAAAACACCCGATGTATGGAAAGTTCGTTACAACTACTACAAAATTCAAAGCTCATGATGAGTCTAATACCTGCGGTATCGGCGACAAGGTATTAATTATGGAAACACGTCCTTTGAGTAAAACAAAGAACTGGAGATTGGTAGAAATTTTAGAAAAGGCTAAGTAACATGGTACAACAAGAATCAAGATTAAATGTTGCTGACAATAGCGGAGCTAAAGAAGTTTTAGTGATCCGTGTATTAGGAGGCACCGGTAAGCGTTATGCGTCTATTGGCGATAAAATTGTTGTGAGCGTTAAGAGTGCTATCCCTTCCGGTAATATTAAGAAAGGTACAGTTTCTAAAGCTGTTGTTGTTAGAACGAAAAAAGAAATTCGTCGTAAAGATGGTTCTTATATTCGCTTTGATGATAACGCGGCAGTATTGTTAAACAATCAAAATGAACCACGTGGAACGCGTATTTTCGGCCCTGTTGCCAGAGAATTACGTGAGAAACAGTTCATGAAAATTATATCATTAGCACCGGAGGTTTTATAAAAATGGGAAAGATACAAATAACACAACCAAAATTGAAAATCCGCAAAGGTGATTTGGTACAGGTTATCGCCGGTAATTCAAAAGGAATTCAAGGAAAAGTTTTAGAAGTTAATGTAAAGACCAACCGTGTTACGGTAGAAGGTGCAAGCATCGTTTCTAAACATACAAAGCCTAATGCTACAAATCCAAATGGTGGAATTGTTAAAAAAGAAGCTCCAATACATATATCGAATGTTGCTTATGTAGATCCTAAATCAGGAAAACCTACACGTATTGGTCGTCAGATGAATGCGGAAAATAAACTCGTTCGTGTAGCTAAAAAATCAGGGGAGGAAATCAAGTAATGAGTAACGTACCTAGGTTAAAAACCAAATACAACGAAGAAATTCGTACCGCACTGAAAGAGAAATTTCAGTATAAAAGTGTAATGCAAGTTCCAAAATTGGAAAAAATTTCAATCAACCAGGGTGTTGGTGGTGCTACCACTGACAAAAAGTTAATTGAAAGTGCAATCACTGAGATGACAACCATTACTGGTCAGCAAGCAGTTGCTACCAAGTCTAAAAAAGACGTTTCCAATTTTAAGTTGCGTAAAGGAATGCCTGTTGGTGTTCGTGTTACACTTCGTGACGCTAAAATGTACGAGTTTTTGGACCGTTTAATTGCTGTTGCATTGCCACGTATTCGTGATTTTAGAGGAATTAATGATAAAGGATTTGATGGTCATGGTAATTATACTTTGGGCGTTACAGAACAAATTATTTTTCCTGAAATAAATATTGACAAAATCAATAAAATTACGGGTATGGATATTACTTTTGTAACTTCTGCTGAAAACGATGTTGAAGCATTGGAGTTATTGAAGCAGTTCGGTTTACCTTTTAAAAATCAAAATCAAAATACTAATGGCTAAAGAAGGAATTAAAGCGCGTGGTGTAAAACGTGCCAAATTAGTTGCTAAATACGCTGAGAAGCGCGCTGCCCTAAAAGCAGCTGGTGATTATGAGGCATTGGATAAACTACCAAAAAATGCTTCACCGGTTCGTTTGCATAATCGTTGCAAATTAACAGGACGCCCTAAAGGTTATATGCGTCAATTTGGTATTTCTCGGGTTACTTTCCGGGAAATGGCTTTGGCGGGTAAAATCCCAGGGGTAAGAAAAGCAAGCTGGTAGTTTAAAGTTTTAAATACCAAACAAAAGAATGTTAATCGATAATAGGTCTGAACCACGGCGGTTACAGAAACCATTATCATAATTTTATAAAATGAATACAGATCCAATAGCAGATTACCTTACACGAGTAAGGAATGCCATGAAGGCCAACCACAGGGTTGTAGAAATTCCTGCATCAAACCTTAAAAAAGAAATTACAAAGGTTCTTTTTGATAAGGGTTACATTACGAACTATAAATTTGAAGATGAGTCTTCTCAAGGTACAATTAAAATTGCTTTGAAATATCATCCGATAACCAAAGTTCCTGCTATTCGCACGTTAACGCGTGTGAGTAAACCTGGTTTAAGAAAATATGCAGGTGTAGATAATATTCCACGTGTTTTGAATGGCTTGGGAATCGCAGTTATGTCTACATCGAAAGGTGTAATGACTGATAAGGAGGCCCGTGCGCAAAATATCGGTGGAGAAGTTTTATGTTACGTATATTAATCAGGAGAAAACACGATGTCAAGAATTGGAAAAGCGCCAATCGCTATCCCTGCCGGAGTAACAGTAACTGTTTCTGATAAGAATTTAGTTACAGTAAAAGGTCCAAAGGGAGAATTAAGTCAACAAGTTGATTCAGCTATAACTTTTTCTCAAGAAAATGATGAGTTAATAGTTAAGCGGGCAACTGAACAGAAAACACATAAATCCCTTCATGGTTTATACCGCTCTTTGATAGCCAATATGGTTACCGGAGTTACTGAAGGTTATAAAACAACACAAGAACTAGTGGGTGTGGGTTACCGTGCATCGAATCAAGGAAATACACTTGATTTGGTATTAGGTTATTCTCACCATATTGTATTTGTTTTACCAAAGGAAATTAAAGTTACAACTGCTTCTGAAAAAGGTAAAAACCCTACAATAACATTAGAATCAATCGATAAACAACTTATAGGACAAGTAGCAGCGAAAATACGCGAACTACGTGCACCGGAACCTTACAAAGGAAAAGGTATTAAGTTTGTAGGTGAAGAGTTAAGAAGAAAAGCAGGTAAATCAGCAGCTAAAAAATAATCATCATGGCAGGAAAAAAATTATCTCGTAGAGAGCGAATCAAAAGAGGGATCAGAAAACGCCTATCAGGTTCAACCCAGCGTCCTCGTCTGTCTGTTTATAGAAGCAATAAAGGCATCTATGCTCAGGTTATTGATGATACTAATGGTACAACACTGGTTTCCGCATCCTCTTTATCTAAAGATTTCGAAGGAACAGGCAATAAAATCGAACAATCTAAAGCTATAGGTAAAACTATTGCTGAGAAGGCTTTAGCCGCAGGAATCGAAAACGTAGTTTTTGATCGTAACGGTTATTTATATCACGGCAGGGTTAAGTCTTTGGCGGATGGTGCTCGTGAAGGCGGTTTGAAATTTTAATAAAAAGAGAGATGTCAACAAGTAATATAAAAAGAGTAAAATCAAGCGATATTGAATTAAAAGATCGCTTAGTAAGTATCCAACGTGTTGCGAAGGTAACCAAAGGTGGACGTACATTTAGCTTTTCAGCAATTGTTGTTGTTGGAGATGAAAATGGCGTTGTAGGCTTTGGTTTAGGTAAAGCAAAAGAGGTTACGGAAGCGATCGCAAAAGGTATCGATGATGCTAAGAAGAACTTAATTAAGGTTCCTGTAATTAAAGGAACAGTTCCACATAGCCAAAATGGTAAATATTCCGGAGGTCGGGTTTTAATTAAACCGGCGGTAAGTGGTACAGGAGTTCTTGCAGGTGGTGCAATGCGTGCCGTTTTAGAAAGTGCAGGAATAACCGATGTATTGGCAAAATCAACAGGATCTTCCAATCCACATAATGTAGTGAAGGCTACTATTGATGCTTTGGTTAAAATGCGTGATGCTTATACAGTAGCACAGCAACGTGGTGTAGAATTAAGTAAGGTTTTTAACGGATAATCATCATGGCGAAAATTAAAATCACACAAATAAAGAGCGTTATCGATAGAAGCGAGCGCCAAAAAAGAACCATACAAGCATTGGGATTGAGAAGAATCAATCATTCTGTTGAAGTTGAAGCTACACCATCCATTATTGGAATGGTTAGAAAAGTAAACCACTTGGTATCTTTAGAGAGTTTATAATATTGTAGGGTTGTCTATACGACTTCCCTGCATTTTACGTTAATCTTTATGCCTGTACAGTGAAAGCGAAGGCATAAACAACAAGTTATTACAATGAATTTAAGTAACTTAAAACCTGCTCCAGGTTCTATTAAAACAAAAAAACGTATTGGTCGTGGTACTGGTTCTGGTCGTGGTGGTACATCCACTCGTGGACATAAAGGAGCACAGTCTCGTTCAGGATACAGCTCAAAAATTGGTTTCGAAGGTGGTCAGATGCCTTTGCAACGTCGTGTGCCTAAGTTTGGTTTTAAAAATATTAATCGGGTTGAATACGCAAGTGTGAATTTGGACGTTATTCAAGCTTTAGCAGAAAAATTTAATTTAACTGCTATCGATTTCGAAGTATTGAAAGAACACGGACTTGTATCAAAAAATGATTTGGTTAAAATATTAGGACGTGGCGAAGTAACCTCAAAATTGGAAATTAAAGCACATGCATTTTCAGCTTCAGCTCAAAAAGCTATTGAAGCTGCCGGTGGATCCATCGTTAAATTGTAGTAAATGAAGAAGCTGATCTCAACATTAACGAATATTTGGAAAATTGAAGATTTAAGAACGCGTATTTTAAATACGCTTCTTTTTCTTTTAATTTACCGTATTGGTTCGCATATTGTATTGCCTGGTGTTAACCCTGCCGCTTTGGATCAAGAAGCTAAAGAGGGTTTACTCGGTTTGTTAAACATGTTTGCTGGGGGTTCTTTTTCACGTTCGGCGATTTTTGCATTGGGTGTTATGCCCTATATATCAGCCTCAATTGTTGTTCAATTATTGGGTATAGCGGTTCCTTACTTCCAAAAGTTACAAAAGGAGGGAGAGAGTGGAACTAAAAAGATGACGCAGATTACACGTTATCTGACTTTAGCCATTACACTGGTTCAGGCTGTAGCGTATATTCGCTCACAAATAAGCCCGGAAGCTGTAACAATGTCTGAACCTTTGTTTACGATACTTTCTACAATCATTCTTACATCAGGAACGATGTTTGTTATGTGGTTGGGTGAAAAAATCACAGATAAAGGTATTGGAAATGGTATATCTTTAATTATCATGGTTGGTATTATTGCTCAATTACCAGGCGGCTTAATCCAGGAATGGGCTTCTAGAATGGGGGGAAATGGTGGTCCAATTCCTTTTATTATAGAAATGGTTGCTTTGTTTGCGGTTGTAATATTCACAATCCTGATCGTGCAGGGAGTTCGTAAAATTCCGGTTCAATATGCTAAACGTATAGTAGGAAATAAACAGTATGGCGGTGTTCGTCAGTATATCCCTTTAAAAGTGAATACTTCGGGTGTAATGCCGATTATTTTTGCGCAAGCAATTATGTTTGTTCCGATGACGCTTCCTCAGTTCTTCCCTAATCTTCAATCTTCTATTATCAGTTCATTGAGTGATTATACTTCAGTTGCTTATAATCTGACGTTTGCTTTATTAATTATTGCATTCACGTTTTTTTATACTGCAATTATGGTTAATCCTCAACAGATGGCAGATGATATGAAAAAGAATGGTGGATTTATTCCCGGTGTTAAACCCGGAGTTGCTACCAGTGGATTTATTGATGGGGTTCTATCTAAAATCACTTTTCCGGGTGCGATATTTTTAGCAATCATTGCCATCTTTCCGGCTATTGCCACTCAATTGGGTGTGAACAGTCAATTCGCTCATTTCTATGGAGGAACATCTTTATTGATTTTAGTTGGGGTAGTTTTAGATACTTTACAACAAATAGAGAGTCATCTGTTAATGCGTCATTACGATGGGTTAATGAAATCCGGTCGTGTAAAAGGACGTACGGGTACAGCAATGCCTAGTGCAGCGAATTCGCCTATATAAGTTATGTCGAAAGTCATTTTTAAAACGAAAGAACAAATAGAGTTAATACGCCAGAGTTGTGATTTGTTATCAAGAACACTCGGTGAATTAGCAAAGGAAATAAAACCAGGTGTGCGGACTATTGATTTGGATAAACTCGCTTATGAATTTATTCAGGATCATGGAGGTACACCTGCTTTTCTCAATTATAATGGATTCCCTTATTCCCTTTGTATCTCAGTGAATGATCAGATCGTTCATGGCTTTCCGGGAGATTATGTTTTAAAAGACGGAGATATCATATCAGTAGATGGCGGTGTAGTTTTAAATAACTATATCAGTGATTCTGCATATACCTTTGCAGTAGGTGAAGTCAGTGAAGAAATCAAATCTTTATTAGAAGTTACCAAAGCATCATTGAACTTGGGTATTGAACAAGCTGTTTCGGGTAAACGGGCAGGCGATATCTCTTTTGCTATTCAGGATTATATTGACCGCTTCGGTTATGGAATTGTAAAAGAGCTGGTCGGACATGGTGTTGGTGTTGAATTGCATGAAAAGCCGGAAGTTCCTAATTATGGGCGTCGTGGAAACGGTCCGAAATTAATGGAGGGAATGGTGATTGCTATTGAGCCCATGATTAATTTAGGGAAAGCAGGTGTTAAATTTTGGGATGATGGCTGGACAGTAAGTACAGTTGATGGTAAACCATCTGCTCATTTTGAGCATACTGTGTCAATATCCAAAGGAAAAGCTGATGTATTAACAACTTTTTCTTATATCGAAGATATTTTAAATAAAAAACATTGATATTAAATTTATTTATTAGTATTTTTGCAACCCTGTTTGTATTAGGTATTAACAGATAATAATCAGTAAGATATGGCTAAACAAGCCTCAATTGAACAAGACGGAATTATAAGAGAGGCATTATCCAATGCTATGTTTCGTGTAGAACTAGAAAATGGGCATGAGATAATTGCGCATATTTCTGGTAAAATGCGGATGCACTACATCAAAATTTTACCTGGAGACCGGGTAAAATTAGAAATGTCTCCTTACGATTTAACAAAAGGTAGGATCACCTATAGGTATAAATAAGTTAAAGATGAAGACAGTCCCTGGTAGCAGGGTTGTTATCTGATAAATAAAAATCAATTTAAGATGAAAGTTAGAGCATCCATAAAAAAACGTAGCGCTGATTGCAAAATCATTCGTCGTAATGGTAAATTGTATGTAATCAATAAAAAGAACCCTAGATTTAAACAAAGACAGGGATAACAATATTAAATTAATATATGGCAAGGATAGCAGGTATAGATTTACCGAAAAACAAAAGAGGAGAAATCGGACTTACTTACATATACGGTATCGGACGTTCAACAGCACAGCGCATTTTGAATGAAGCCGGTATTAGTTATGATGTGAAAGTACAAGAATGGACCGATGATCAGTTAGCGACAATACGTACGCTTATTAATGATGAAATCAAAGTTGAAGGAGCATTGCGTTCTGAAGTTCAATTAAACATTAAACGTTTAATGGATATCGGATGTTACCGTGGTCTCCGTCATCGTAAAGGTTTGCCGCTTCGTGGACAACGTACGAAAAACAACTCACGTACCCGTAAAGGAAAGCGTAAGACCGTTGCAAACAAGAAGAAAGCTACTAAATAATAATTGACAAGATATAATGGCTAAAAGTAAAAAAGTAACCAAAAAGCGTCTTGTAGTAATTGAGCCTGTTGGTCAGGCACATATAAGCGCTACATTTAATAATATCATTGTTACTTTAACCAACAATCAAGGTCAACCTATCTCTTGGTCATCATCAGGAAAGATGGGTTTTAGAGGTTCTAAAAAGAACACTCCTTATGCAGCTGGACAAGCAGCAGCAGATTGTGGTAAAGTTGCATATGACTTAGGTTTACGCAAAGTTGAGGTATTTGTAAAAGGTCCGGGTTCTGGTCGTGAATCAGCTATCCGTACGTTACAGATTGCAGGTATTGAAGTAACATCAATTCGTGATATTACTCCGCTTCCTCACAACGGATGTCGCCCACCTAAAAGAAGAAGAGTTTAATTAATTTAATTTTAAAGCTAAGATTCTCCCACTAATGATGGGAAGATACTTTAAAAAACAACAACATGGCTAGATATATCGGACCAAAGTCCAAAATTGCCCGTCGATTCAGAGAACCTATTTTTGGTCCTGATAAAGTTTTAGATCGTAAAAATTATCCACCCGGACAACATGGCAATGCCAGACGTCGTGGAAAACAATCTGAATACGCTATTCAATTATTAGAAAAGCAAAAAGCTAAATATACTTACGGTATCTTAGAACGTCAATTTGCTAATTTGTTTACTAAAGCTTCTTCAAAAGAAGGAGTTACCGGTGAAGAGTTATTGAAACTGTTAGAAGCTCGTTTGGATAATACAGTTTATCGTTTAGGTATAGCGCCTACTCGTTCTGCAGCTCGCCAATTGGTTGGACACAAACACATCACAGTTAACGGTGAGGTGGTTAATATTCCTTCATACAGCCTTCGTGCTGGCGATATTGTAGCTGTCAGAGAACGCTCGAAATCACTTGAAGCTATTACCAATTCTGTTGCTGGTAAGCAAATCAACAAATATTCATGGTTAGAGTGGGAAGCAAAAGAACTTACTGGTAAGTTTCTGAACTTTCCTAACCGCGATGAGATTCCTGAAAATATTAAGGAGAACTTAATCGTCGAGTTGTACTCTAAATAATCATTTTAGCGAAAAAGCAAATACTTCTGGTATCTGCTTTTTCGTTTGATATAATCATTCAACACATTAAATAGAAATAAATGGCAATCTTAGCATTTCAAAAACCGGATAAAGTTATCATGCAGAAATCGACTGATTTTGATGGTCAATTTGAATTTCGTCCGTTAGAACCAGGATTTGGTGTAACTATAGGTAATGCTCTACGTCGTATTTTGCTTTCTTCATTAGAAGGTTATGCAATTACTGCTACTCGGTTTTCCGGAGTTTCCCACGAGTTTTCTACCATAAAAGGTGTTGTAGAAGATGTAACGGAAATTATTCTTAATTTGAAACAAGTACGTTTCAAAAAGACCGGTGAGATGGGCGATTCTGAAAAGATCTTCATCGTTATCAACGGTCAGGAACAATTTACTGCAGGTGATATCACTAAATTTTCTTCTAACTTCACTGTATTAAACCCTGATTTAGTAATTTGTAATCTTGATAACAATATTCCTTTAGAAGTTGAAATAACTGTAAACAAGGGAAGAGGTTACGTTAATGCAGAAGAGAACAAAGTTGCAGATTCTGCACTTGGTGTTATCGCCATTGATTCCATTTTTACGCCAATAATTAATGTAAAATATACAATCGAAAATTTCCGGGTTGAGCAAAAAACTGACTATGAGAAATTACTTTTGGATATTTCTACTGACGGATCTATTCATCCCGAAGATGCATTAAAGGAAGCTGCGAAAATATTGATTCATCACTTTATGTTATTTTCTGATGAGAATATCCTGTTGGAATCTCAAGCAAAAGAAGAAACTAAAGAAGTTGATGAAGAGATTTTACATATGCGTAAGATCCTTAAAACTGAATTGGTAGACCTGGATCTTTCAGTTCGTGCCTTAAATTGTTTAAAGGCTGCGGATATTCGCACATTGGCAGAATTGATTTCTTACGATGTTGCTGATATGTTAAAGTTCAGAAACTTTGGTAAAAAATCACTTACTGAAATTCAGGAACTGGTGAAATCAAAAGGTTTATCTTTCGGAATGAACCTAAACAAATTTAAATTAGACGAAGACTAATCTCTTCAATTAATAAGCGACCTGTTGCATAATTCCCTCCTAATATTTAGTCGAGACGGTATGCACAAATTTTAAAAAACAAATGAGACACGGAAAAAAATTCAACCACTTAGGCCGCACCAACAGCCACCGCCATGCGATGTTGTCAAATATGGCTACTTCGCTTTTAAAGCATAAGCGCATTACTACAACATTAGCTAAAGCAAAGGCTTTACGTACGTATGTTGAGCCATTAATTACAAAATCGAAAACTGATTCAACACATTCTCGTCGTACTGTATTTTCTTATCTTAAAGATAAAGATGCCGTTACTATTTTATTCCGCGAGATTTCTGAAAAAGTTGCGAATCGTCCGGGTGGATATACTCGTATTATCAAGTTAGCTAACCGTCTTGGAGATAACTCCGAAATGGCTATCATTGAACTTGTAGATTATAACGAAGTTTACAACAAAGGCGAAGCGAAAGCTGAGAAGAAAACTACTCGTCGTCGTGCTGGTGGCTCTAAGAAAAAAGCAGCAGCTACGTCAGATACTGTAGAAGATGTTAAAGCTGAAGAAGTAACAACGGAAGAGGTTGATGAAGTAAAACCTGAAGAAACGGAAACTAATCCTGAATCTTCTGAAGATAAAAACGAAGGTTAGAACATTTTAATATAATTAAAAGCGCCCAGTCATCTGATTTGGGCGCTTTTTTTTGTCTGATGCGAAGGTTATTCGCTTTCTTTTCGTGGCATTGTTGTGACACAATGTCATTTTGGCATTAAATAGTATGGAATTATATGCCTTTTACAGAAAATTCTAAATAATAATCTCCGTTGGTATAGGGTTTGATAAGTCTTAACTGTTATTCTTATTAAATAAATTGAAAAAATAAAGCATATGTCAAAAATTATTGGAATCGACTTAGGAACAACAAATTCCTGTGTTGCAGTAATGGAAGGTAATGAACCTGTTGTTATTTCCAACAATGAAGGTAAAAGAACTACTCCATCCATTGTTGCCTTCGTAGAAAATGGAGAACGTAAAGTAGGTGACCCTGCCAAACGTCAGGCTATCACAAACCCAACCAAAACTATTTCATCTATTAAGCGCTTTATGGGGCAAACTTTTGATCAGGTTACTTCAGAAATCGCACGTGTTCCTTATACGGTTGTAAAAGGAGACAATAATACACCTCGTGTTGTTATTGATGATAGGAAATATACTCCACAAGAAATATCTGCAATGGTGTTGCAGAAAATGAAAAAAACTGCTGAAGATTTTTTAGGACAAGAAGTTACAGAAGCTGTTATTACAGTTCCTGCTTATTTTAACGATGCTCAACGTCAAGCAACAAAAGAAGCCGGTGAAATCGCTGGTTTGGTTGTTAAGCGTATAATCAATGAGCCGACTGCTGCAGCGCTAGCTTATGGCCTTGATAAGGCTCATAAAGATATGAAAATCGCTGTTTTTGATTGTGGCGGTGGTACGCATGACGTGTCAATCCTTGATCTCGGAGACGGAGTTTTTGAAGTAAAATCTACCGATGGTGATGTTCACTTAGGTGGTGATGACTTTGACCAGGTAATTATCGACTGGTTAGTTGAAGAGTTTAAAAATGAAAATAGCGGTTTTGACTTAACAAAAGATGCTATGGCTTTGCAACGCTTAAAAGAGGCTGCAGAAAAAGCAAAAGTTGAGTTGTCGAGTTCTACTGCGACAGAAATTAATTTACCATATATTACTGCGGATCAAACGGGTCCGAAACACCTGGTTCGTAATTTAACCCGTGCAAAATTTGAACAATTAGCTGACAGCTTAATCAAACGTACAATTGATCCTTGCCGTTCAGCTCTTAAAAATGCAGGTTATGATAAATCAGACATTGACGAGATTATTTTAGTTGGTGGTTCAACTCGTATTCCTGCAATTCAGGAAGCAGTAAAAGCATTTTTTGGAAAAGAACCGTCTAAAGGTGTTAACCCTGATGAGGTTGTAGCTTTAGGTGCTGCTATTCAGGGTGGTGTGTTAACTGGTGAAGTAAAAGACGTTCTTTTACTTGATGTTACTCCGCTTTCATTGGGTATTGAAACCATGGGTGGTGTTATGACTAAGTTGATTGATGCGAATACGACAATTCCTAGTAAAAAATCAGAAGTATTCTCTACTGCATCTGATAATCAACCTTCAGTAGAAATTCATATTTTGCAAGGAGAGCGACCAATGGCTGCTCAAAACCGTACAATCGGTCGTTTCCACTTGGATGGTATTCCACCTGCACCAAGAGGAGTGCCTCAAGTTGAAGTAACTTTCGATATTGATGCGAATGGTATTTTGCATGTATCTGCAAAAGATAAGGCTACCGGTAAGGAACAAAAAATCCGTATTGAGGCTTCTTCAGGTTTAACCGATGATGAAATCAAAAAGATGAAAGAGGAAGCTGAAGCGAATGCTGAAAGCGATAAAAAAGCCAAAGAGGAAGTTGATAAAATGAATGCTGCTGATGCTTTGATATTCTCTACTGAAAAACAGTTAAAGGAATATGGAGATAAAATTTCAGCAGATAAGAAGACTCCAATTGAAGAAGGACTTAAGAAAGTAAAAGATGCTCATGCTGCACGTGACTTTACTGCACTGGATGCTGCACAAGCTGAGTTGCAGGAAGCATGGAATGTTGCTTCTGAAGAGATGTACAAGGCTTCTCAAGAAGCTGGTGCTCCACAGCCTGAGAATCCATCTGCAGGTGGTCCTGCTCCGGAACAAGGAGGAGAAGACGTTACAGATGTCGACTTTGAAGAAGTAAAAGAAGACGATGATAATAAATAATCATAGTTTTTTATAAAATAAGAAAGGGTTCCAATTCGGAACCCTTTCTTATTTTATAACCTTTTGTTCGCTATTGCCATAAATTTTCAGGATAAACTCCTTCATTAACCAGTTTGGAAATATTTTCTTGTACAATAGGTTTATCTTCTTTGTAAGTTACCCCAAACCATTTTTCAGCGGTTGGAATCACTTTAAATGTAGCTTCATTTTCTTTGATTAATTCGTCAGCCACTAAAGGTATAAAGAACTCCGATTTTGGGTCCTGATGATTTTCTTCAACAAATTTTCTGAATAAATGAAGCGTTTTATCAAATACCGCAGGAGTAAAGCCCCAAAAGTTCATTGATACACGTGCATCTGAAGGCAGTTCAAATTCCTGTCCATTTTCTTCAAAAAAGATTCTCTTTACACCATCTACCTCTTTAAAATATACTTTGGTTCGTTCTATCACTTCGGTCATATTTCCATGTTCGTCCACTTTACATACGCCACGAGAAACTGATCCATATTCTGATAAGGTTTTGTCAACCTGGAAACCCATTAAAGCAAATTCTCTATCATTCGCCTCATTGATCAGGAAATCAGCCATCTTTTTAAAAGAATCATAGCCATAAAAGTCATCAGCATTTATCACGCAAAATGGTTCGTTTATTTGCTTTACGGCTGACAGCACCGCATGGGCTGTTCCCCAGGGTTTGGCTCGTTCCACTTGTCTTTCGATGTCGTGCTTTTTAAGGTTTAAATCTTGAAAAACATAGTCGGTTTCAATCTTTCCCTTTAATTTAGGCTCGAAGATTGCCTTGAAATTATCTAAGAATTCCTCTTTTATAATAAAAGTAACCTTACCAAAGCCGGCACGAATTGCATCATATATAGAATAATCAATTATCGTTTCCCCATTTGGGCCAAACGCATCAATTTGTTTCATACTGCCATAGCGACTTGCCATTCCGGCAGCTAAAATTAAAAGAGTAGGTTTTTTCATATTGAATGTAATAGTTATTGATTTTATTGAATTAATTTTTAACGTACTTTTCCAAGCACTGATCCATTTCTCATAGTATGCAATACTGATTCTTACAGAGTGTTTATTTTGCAAAAGAGCGATAATCCTTATCGGCTTCCAGGGCATTAACAACTTCATAAAGTAAGCGAATTGCATTGTCAACATCATCGATATGAGCCATTTCAACAGTGGTATGCATATAGCGTAAAGGCAATGAAACCAATGCTGATGCTACGCCCATATTTGAATAAGCAAAAGCATCTGTGTCAGTTCCGGTAGATCTGGAAGAAGCCTGTCTTTGAAAAGGGATGTTTTTTTCCTTCGCTGTGTCCACAATTAATCTGTTCAGATTTATCTGAACTGCCGGTGCATAAGAAACGACAGGTCCTTTTCCACAAGCTAAGTCGCCTTGTACGTTCTTTTCAATCATGGGTGTTTGTGTATCGTGGGTTACATCCGTTACAATCGCTACATCCGGTTTGATACGTTCAGCAATCATTTCAGCTCCTTTTAATCCGATTTCTTCCTGAACTGAATTGACAATATATAAGCCAAATGGCAGTGTCTTCTTGTTTTCTTTTAGCAAGCGCGCAACTTCAGCAATCATAAAACCACCGATCCGGTTATCCAATGCTCTTCCAACATAATAGCGGTCATTCAACACCATAAATTCGTCCTCATAAGTAATAACAGAGCCTACATGAATACCCAGGGCTTCTACCTCTTCTTTGGTCGTACAGCCACAATCCAGAAAAATATTTTTCAAATTGGGGTTCTCTTCTTTTTCTTTACCTGAACGGGTGTGAATTGCAGGCCATCCGAATACAGCTTTTCTAATTCCCTGATCAGTATGAATATTCACTCTTTTAGAAGGGGCAATCTGATGATCCGAACCCCCGTTTCTAATTACATAGATCAGTCCTTCATTATTGATATAATTTACAAACCAGGAGATTTCATCAGCATGGGCTTCCAATACTACTTTGTATTTGGCCTCCGGATTAATTACTCCAACTGCAGTTCCATAGGTATCCGTATAAGTCTCATCTACATATTGATTTAAATAATCAAGCCAGATTCTTTGTCCTTCCCATTCAAAACCAGTAGGAGAAGGGTTATTAAGATAGTTTTCTAAAAAGTCAACAGATTTTTGATTAACAACTTTGTTGTTTATGTTTTTGTCTTTGTTCATAAAAAATTAAAAATTATAGTGGAATATTTCCATGCTTCTTCCTTGGAAGATTAACTACTTTATTTTCAAGCATTTTGAAAGCATGGATTAACTTTTTCCGGGTTAGTGCAGGCTCAATAACCTCGTCTACAAAGCCGCGTTCAGCCGCGCGGTACGGATTGGCAAATTTATCTGAATATTCTTTTTCTTTTTCCAGCCACTTCGTTTGCGGATCTTCTGCAGAAGTTATTTCACGTTTAAAAATTATTTCAGCTGCACCTTTAGCCCCCATAACTGCGATTTCTGCAGATGGCCAAGCATAGTTCATATCTGCACCAATATGTTTGCTGTTCATTACACAGTATGCACCTCCGTACGCTTTGCGGGTGATTACCGTAATTCTTGGAACGGTAGCCTCACTAAAAGCAAATAACAGTTTCGCTCCATGTGAAATAATTCCATTCCATTCCTGGTCTGTGCCAGGTAAAAAGCCCGGAACATCCTCAAATACAAGTAAAGGGATATTAAAGCAATCGCAAAAACGTACAAAACGCGCTCCTTTTATAGATGCTTTTATATCTAATACACCAGCCATGAATGCCGGCTGATTAGCGACAATACCAATACTTCTACCAGCGATACGCGCAAACCCAACAACAATATTTTCTGCATAGTCTTTATGCACTTCTAAAAAGGAATCTTCATCCGTTACTTCCTGAATGACGTCTCTCATGTCATAGGGTTGAGAAGCGCTTTCCGGAATAATCGTATTTAGTTTCTCACGAAGCTCATCTTTAGCCTGGTATTCCTTTCTTGCGGGTTCATCCTCACAATTCTGAGGCATATAACTAAGCAGATCCTTTATTCTATTAATTGCTTCCAGTTCATTTTCACAAGCAAAATGAGTAACTCCGGATTTTGTTGCATGGGTATCTGCGCCACCTAGTTCTTCCGCTGTCACAGCTTCATGTGTAACTGTTTTGACCACGTTAGGGCCGGTTACAAACATATACGAAGTGTTTTTTACCATTAAAGTGAAGTCAGTAATAGCTGGGGAATAAACAGCACCGCCGGCGCTGGGTCCCATAATTGCAGATATTTGGGGAATGACCCCCGAAGCTAATGTATTGCGATAGAATATATCGGCATAGCCTCCCAGTGATACAACTCCTTCTTGAATTCTGGCACCTCCCGAATCATTTAAGCCAATAATAGGTGCTCCGTTTTGCATGGCGAGATCCATGATTTTACAGATTTTTTCGGCATAGGTTTCTGATAATGAGCCGCCAAATACTGTAAAATCCTGGGAGAATACATATACAGGTCTGCCTTCAATTGTTCCATAGCCGGTAACAACACCATCACCTGGGTATTTCTCCTTTTCCATCCCAAAGTCTGTACTCCGGTGTGAAACGAGCATGCCAATTTCTTGAAAAGAACCTTCATCAAGTAGGAAATGGAGCCTTTCCCGAGCCGTAAGTTTACCTTTCTTATGTTGGTTTTCAATACGTTCAGTCCCGCCACCGCTTAAGGCTGAAGCTCTTTTCTCTTCTAGAAGTTGAAGTTTATCTTTCAATTTACGCAATTTGAATGGTCAGAAAACATTTATTAGTACCCTTTGATAAAGGTAAGAAATTTGTTTGTTTTCACCCGATTGCTGACTGAAATTCAAGGATCGATTAAGTTTTTTGTATTTATTTTATAAAACTGATCCTAAATTCTTAATATTACGCTCAAATTCAAAGCTAAGACGATCTTAAATGTGTGTTAAAAAATTCGATAATGAAAAACTCTCCCAGAGTTTTGAGAAAATAATGTCAGGAAACCGAGCCTGGTCCAAGGAAGTAGAGAATGATGAATCTGGTTTATTTAAAGAACTATCAAAAGGGCAGCATCCTGATTTATTATGGATTGGTTGTTCAGATAGTAGGGTCCCTGCCAATCAGATAACGGGTACCCGTCCGGGAGATGTTTTCGTACATCGGAATGTTGCCAATTTATGTGTACACTCAGATATGAACATGTTGAGTGTGCTTGATTTTGCTGTAAACATTCTAAAAGTAAAACATATCATTGTGGCAGGCCATTACAATTGTGGGGGAATAACAGCCGCCATGAATAAAAAGCAATACGGCTTATTAGACAATTGGTTGAGACATTTAAAAGACGTGTACCGTACGCATGCAGATGAATTGAATTCCATTGAAGATATGAATAAAAGAGAAGATCGATTTGTTGAGCTGAATGTTATTGAACAAGTTGCTAATCTCTGTAAAACCACCATTGTCCAGAATGCCTGGAAGGAACGTGATGACCTTGCCGTGCATGGCATGATTATACAATTAGAAACAGGAAAGTTAATCGATTTAAATATAACTGCTACCAATGCAGATAATGGCTTGGGTGAATATTATAATTTTGAATAATTGAGCTTGTAAGCCCTATACGAAATAATAGCGATCGTTTTAGGATGAGATCAGAGAAGGCTGTGTCATGGTTTACATGATACAGCCTTCTCTTTTTTGATCCAATACTATGCTTTCAGCATACGGAAATATTGTCAAGGCATGTAACAATTTAATTGTGGCATTATGGAAAATTTGTTACTTTTAGAATTAATATACCAATTATGATTATTTCACGAACACTAACCTTATCATAATCTAAAATGTTATGAAAAATTTTTTACTAACCGTGCTTAACCTTCTTATTTGTCTATCCCTCTTTGCACAAAGGCAAGTTACAGGCGTTGTCACTGCTGCAAATGGTGATCAGATTACAGCCAGTATACGGGTGAAAGGCACAAACCTGGGAATTTCGACAGATAGTAATGGCAAATATGTTTTGAACAATGTGCCTGAAGATGCTGTTCTTGTTTTTTCGTCGGTCGGTTATCATAACCGTGAAGTTTCTGTAGATGGCCGTACAACAGTCAATGTTACACTGGAAATGGCAGAACAATCCCTGGATGATGTTATTGTCGTTGCCTATGGTACTTCTACAAAAGGTACTTTTACTGGTTCTGCAGCGACGGTAAGTCAAGAAGATATTAAAGATGGTCCAAATGTTTCGTTCGAAAGTGCATTGATTGGTAAAGTACCAGGTATGCAGGTTACCGCCGCATCAGGTCAGGCCGGAGCTGTTTCCAGTATCCGTATCCGCGGTATTGGTTCAATGAATGCATCCAATGAGCCGCTGTATGTTATTGATGGTGTACCGGCCGTTTCGGGGAGTGGTGGGCAATTAGGCGATTATATATATACTACAAACAATGTAATGAACTCGATCAATCCAAGTGATATTGAATCTATTACAGTTTTGAAAGACGCCGCCGCTTCTTCTCTCTATGGTTCCAGAGCAGCCAATGGCGTAATCTTAATTACTACAAAAAAGGGAAAAATAGGTAAACCAAAAGTGAATTTTAAATCGTCCGTTGGCTTTACACCCAGTTGGGCAACTGACAATTATGAAACAGCTGGTGTACAGGAACAAGTGAACATGCTCTATCAGGTTTTCTATGATTATAATACTTCAAGTGGAAAAGATGCTACAGTTGCCAACAGCGATGCATTAAGACGGCTAAATGGTAAATTTAACCAACATGGATATTATTTTGAAACAGCAGGTACCGGTCTTTATGACAATGTGAATATCAAGGGGATGACAGATGGTATTGTAAATCGCGAAGGAACCTATTTTGATTGGGAAAATGCCCTTTTTCGTACTGCTGTCTATCAAACCAATGACCTGTCTGTAAGTGGTGGGGACGATAATACAAATTATTACTCTTCATTGTCATATAGCAAAGATCAAAGCCGTATTAAGGTAAACAGCTTTGACCGTATTACGGGACGTATAAATTTATCTCAGAAAATAGGTAAACACGTAGAGTTTTCATCCAATGTGAATGTGGGAAAAACAACACAAGAAGGATACAATGATACCAGGAACACCAACTCCAACTATTTTATGCAAACAAGGAATCTATTCTGGCCACTTTATTGGCCGACAGATTATAAAACCGGCGATGTATGGAAGTCAAGATATGGAAGTTATGCACAAAATGGTCTGTATTATGATAACGAATGGGAAAATAACTCATCCACATTACGGATTTCTGCGATTGAAACATTGAATATCCAAATCCTTCCCGAGTTGAGCTTTAAATCCGTCTTTTCTTACGATAATGATGAGATAAAAGATCATATCTATTACAGCGCCAATCATTTTAATGCATCTACCACCAATGGATCAGTAACTGAAATGAGTACCAATACCAGAAAGATTGTATCTTCTAATACTGTTCATTATAATAAACAATTTGGCTTGCACGGATTGGATCTATTGGCTGGCTTTGAAGCAGAAAAGAACCAAACGGATTACCAACGTGCAGCTGGGACAGATCTTCCCTCAAGTGCCCTACATACCGTTTCTACTGCCGGCGAATTGGATGCAAGTGCTTATTTTTGGGGAAGCAACATGCTGTCGGTATTGTCAAGAGCGGAATATAATTTTGCTCAAAAATACTATGCTTCTGCATCCTATCGCCGGGATGGTTCTTCCAGATTGGGTCCGGAGACCCGTTGGGGTGATTTCTGGTCCGTAGCAGGTTCATGGAGAATAAAGGAAGAGGACTTCTTAAAAGATGTGGGGTATTTAAGTGATTTGAGATTAAGAGCATCCTATGGTGTAAATGGAACATTGCCGATATCCAATTACGGGTGGCGCTCAATGACCAGCTATACTTCTAAATATATGGAGCAGGCAGGTGGAGGCATTAGTACCATTGCAGATCCCAACTTGACTTGGGAAACTAATTATACGACGAACATTGGCTTAGAGTTTGGATTATTCAACCAACGTATATATGGTACGGTGGAGTATTTTAATCGCGATTCAAAAGACTTGCTTCAGGATGTTAATATTTCGCAGGTTACCGGCTTTGCGACTACCTTAAAGAATGTAGGCGAGATCAATAACCGGGGAATAGAAATAGAATTGGGGGGAGATATTATCCGCGGCGAAGACTTCAGATGGAGCGCCAGCGTCAATGGATCTTTTATCAAATCGAAAGTTACGAAGCTTTACAAAGAAGAAGGTAAGGAGGATGCTCAAGATGTTATCTGGTATGACCCAACCGGAAGCGATGCCAGAGCGCAGTATGTCTATAGAGAAGGAGAATCCACTTTATCGTTTTATGGTTACGAATGGGCTGGCGTAAACCCTGAAAACGGACGAAACGTATGGTTTGTGAATGATGAAGAGGATCCCAATGCAGGTGATTTTATATATAAAGACAGAGGAGCGACATACGACTTCAATAACGCAAATTATACCATACTGGGCAGTGCACAGCCTACTGTATATGGTGGTTTGAATACCGATCTGTCGTATAAAAGATTCTCTTTGGCATTAAACTTCAATTATAAAATAGGAGGGTATATCTACGACGGTGCCTATAAAGATGTAGCAGATGATGGTTATTACTGGGAAAGAATTCGTGCCCGGAATTATGATGAAAATAGGTGGACGGAATCTAACCCGAATGGGAGCGAGCCTAAACTTGATGGGAATGACTTGGAAGACGCTATTCAATACAGTAGCCGGCAAATGTATGATGCTAACTTTTTGAGACTAAAAAATATTACGTTGGCTTATAATTTGCCAGATCAGTTGATTAATCGGATCGGGCTTTCCAATGTAAGGGTATATGCCAATGGAACCAATCTGCTGACTTTTTCGAAATATAAGAATGCTGATCCGGAAGTTAACCAGTATGGCACAAGAGGGTGGGAAACACCTTTTGGCAAAACTTATACGTTTGGTGTCGAGTTTAGTTTCTAATGATTTTAAGAAATAAAGATGAAATCATCATAAGCATTTAAATTTATTCACAAATCGGGATGAGCGATCTGCTCATGATAGCTTCATCTCCTTTAAAATATACTGTTCCGATGAAAAAATTAAATATACTATTTGCCTTACTTCTGATCTTAAGTGCATCTTCCTGCAAAGACTTTTTAAATGTAGAGCCCAGCAACTCCAGTGATTCAGAAACTTCCATCCAGACGGCAGCAGATGCAAAAGTTATTATAAATGGCCTGATGCGAAGAATGACGGATTTCGATTATTATGGCCGTAACTTTATTATGTATGGCGATGCAAAAGGCGGCGATTTAACCATTTTCTCTCAGGGTAGGGGACTTGATGGTTTATATACATTCAACCATTCCGCCACAACGGGAAGCTATTCTGGCTTTTGGTTTCAGATATACCACAGTATTCTTCAAACCAATAGTCTTCTGGAAAGTATAGAAAACATAGAAGCCGAAGGAACAGATCAAAATTTTGATGATTATAAAGGACAGGCATTAACTGCCCGTGCCCTGATGTATTTTGATTTAGTGCGTCTTTATGGTAAAGCATATAACGATGATAAATCCTCTTATGGAGTGCCTAATATCACCGAGCCTCTTGACGCTTCAGCTCAGCCTCTGCGAGCAAGTGTAGAAGAGAATTACCAACAAATACTGCAAGATTTAAAAGCTGCAGCGCCTTTGCTTTCCAAATCAAAATCTAATGGATATATCAATTATTATACGAATTTGGCCATGCAGGCAAGAGTATATTTATATATGGAAAACTATTCTGCTGCATTGAGTGCTGCTGAAGAGATAATAGATGACGGTCCTTATGATTTGTACACCAACGGTGAATGGGTTAATTCCTGGGCTACTCAATTTGGCAAAGAGTCTATTTTCGAATTGGCAATCTATCCAAGTGAAGCTGATCTGGGTACCGCATCATTAGGATTTTATCTCAGACGTTTAAGCCATGGTTCCAGCAATGCAATGGGCTGGTTTATGGCAAGTGATTATTTTTTAAATAGACTCGGAGAAGATGACAATGATGTGAGATGGGGCGTGATGAGCTATGATGAAAGTTCAAATACACGTTTTGGTTCTTGTTATAAGTACAGTGGTAATGTGGAGTTAGAGGGCGATGGCAAAGCCACGGCAACCGCAGTCAATATTAAAGTAATACGTTTGTCTGAAATTTATCTGATAGCAGCTGAAGCTGCCTTTCATTCCAATAAGGGTTTGGCTGCTGATTATTTGAATGCTATTCGTAAACGGTCTCCTGATTTGGATCCAGCAACGGCCTCATCAATTAGTATTGATATGATTTTAGATGAACGAAGTAAAGAGTTGTTTGCTGAGGGCCATCGTTTTTTTGATATGATACGTCTTAATAAAACCATCACCTACAATGATGATTTCGGAGGGATAGCCGTTTCTCAAAGAGAGAAGACCATTGATAGAAGCTTTAATAAAACAATATTACCGATCTCACAAGGCGAGATCAATGCGAATCCGGGTTTAGAAGCACAGCAAAATCCTGGTTATTAATTATATAAGTATTAAAAAAAAAGGAAAGGGATACTATTGTTGTCAACGGTACCCCTTTCCTTTTAATTAACTGAATTATTCTTTATCCATAAACGGATAGCGGTATTCTTTTGGAGAATCAAATGACTCTTTAATAGTACGTGGAGAAACCCAACGTAAAAGATTGATCATCGATCCTGCCTTATCATTTGTTCCAGAACCTCTTGCGCCACCAAATGGTTGTTGACCCACGACAGCTCCGGTACATTTGTCATTGATGTAAAAATTACCGGCCGCATTTTTCAATGCTTCTGTAGCCCGAGCAATTGCATACCGATCTTGCGCAATCACAGCGCCTGTCAATGCATATATGGATGTTTCGTCAATCACCTTTAACGTTTCCTCATATTTTTCATCTTCATATACAAATACCGAGAGAACCGGTCCAAACAACTCTTCACATAGCGTTACATAATCAGGTTTGGATGCTACTAATACGGTAGGTTCAATAAAGTAACCTTTACTCTTATCATAGTTTCCGCCAATAAGGATATCAACATCCGGATCATTTTTAGCTGCATCAATATATTTAGCCAATTTGTCAAATGATTTTTCATCAATAACCGCATTAATGAAGTTCTCAAAATCTTCAACTCCTCCCATTTTAAAAGAAGAAATATCGCGGATCATTAATTCTTTAATTGCAGGCCAAAGACTTTTGGGAATATATACACGGGAAGCCGCCGAACATTTTTGTCCCTGGTATTCAAAAGCGCCACGTACAATTGCTGTATTGGCGATTTCCACATCAGCTGACGGGTGAACTAAAATAAAATCCTTACCTCCGGTTTCCCCAACGATGCGAGGATAGGTTTTATACTGATGGATATTATTTCCAATGGTTTTCCAGATATCCTGAAAAACAGCTGTTGAACCAGTAAAATGAATTCCTGCAAAATCAGGATGTTTAAAAATTACATCGCCTGCGTCCGGACCGGAAACATATACGAGATTAATTACTCCATCAGGCAGACCAGCTTCCTTAAAGATTTGCATGATCACATTGGCTGCATAAATCTGCGTATTAGCAGGTTTCCAGACCACCACATTTCCCATTAAGGCTACACAGCTTGGTAAGTTACCGGCAATAGCAGTAAAATTAAATGGGGTTAATGCGAAAACAAACCCTTCTAGTGGTCTTTGCTCAATTTTATTCCAAACTCCACGCGGAGAAACAGGGGGTTGCTGAGCATATATTTCGCTCATGTATTCCACATTGAAACGAAGAAAATCTACAAATTCACAAGCGGCATCAATTTCTGCCTGGTAAGGGTTTTTTGATTGTCCCAACATGGTGGCAGCATTTATCTTAGCGCGGTATGGGCCAGCAATTAAGTCTGCAGCTTTTAAAAAAATAGCAGCTCTTTCTTGCCAGGCAAGGTTTTCCCAATCAGCTTTGGCAGCTAATGCGGCGTTTATAGCATCTTCAACATGACTTTTTTCTCCCTGGTGAAAATAACCTAGGATATGTTGATGGTCATGAGGAGGCGTGATGGCTTTTTTGTTATTTGTTCTTATTTCCTTACCGCCAATATACATTGGAATATCTGCTTCAACTGAGCGAGCATTCGCGATGGCTTGTTTTAATGATTTCCGTTCCTGAGTTCCCGGAGCGTATGAAAGTACTGTTTCATTAACAGGTGTAGGTACCTTGAAAAATCCTTTAGACATAATAAAAATTTTAATTGCAAAGATAGTGATTAATATAAAAACACCTTGTCTCGCTTTAGTTATATCTCTGTAAAGTTAAATTATTGTTTATTTTTGGCTGAATATGATTCAATTTCTTCGCTTATTTTTATGGCCGTTCTCATTCCTCTACGGATTGATCATTGCCCTGCGCCATTATCTGTATGACAGGGGAGTGTTTAAATCGGAAAAATTTGATCTGCCGGTTATTGTAATTGGTAATTTGGCAGTTGGCGGTACCGGAAAGAGCCCAATGACCGAATATTTAATCCGTTTATTAAAAGATTCTTTTGAAATCGCAACCTTAAGCAGGGGATATGGAAGGAAGACAAAGGGGTTTCTATATGTAAAAGAAACGGATAGCGCCAAAACGGTTGGCGACGAACCTTTACAGTTTAAAGCCAAATATCCGGATATTACGGTAGCTGTAAGTGAAGACAGGGTCGTGGGAGTGGAAAAATTAAAAGAAAAATATCAGGTAATTATCCTCGATGATGCATTTCAGCATCGTGCGTTGGTACCGGGTTTCAGCATTTTACTATTGGATTATGAGAGTCTTTTCCAACCGCGACTTCTGCTGCCCGCAGGAAATTTTCGTGATTTATATAGTCAGCGAAAACGGGCAGACCTGATTATTGTAAGTAAAAGTCCGGCGCATCTATCAGAGAAAAACAAAAAAAAGGCACTCAAAAAAGTTGCAGCCAATCCGAATCAGCCCGTTTTATTTTCTTTTTTACGCTACGGGATGCCATATAATACCTCAGAACGTAGTTCTGTAAAGAAAGAAAAAATATTGCAAAAGGAGGATCATGTTTTGATAGTGACAGGCATTGCAAATCCGAAACCTTTATTGAATTATGTAAAAGTGAACTGTGATGTTGTTCGGCTACTCTCTTATCCGGATCATCATGATTTTACTGTCAAAGATATCAATGAGATTGTTAAGCAATTTCATGCATTAAAATTCAATAAAAAATACCTCTTAACAACAGAGAAGGACTTTCAGCGTTTAAAGGTGTATTTGAAAGAGTCTGTTATGGCTGATCTGCCCATTTGGGTAATACCGGTAGAAGCATCTTTCAGCGATGACGATCGAAAACAGTTTGCTTCTCTGATATTAAACTACTGTAGTAGAAGGCTAAATTAAAGAGTTAATTATATTCGTAAAAAATAAAGGGATGTTTCAACAATTAGATCAGACATTAAAATATATAAATCAACGGATCGGGGATTTTAAGCCTGAAATAGGAATTATATTGGGGACTGGGTTGGCCAAATTGGTGAACGAGATTGAAATAGAGCATCAATTGATCTATGCAGATATTCCAAATTTCCCTGTTTCAACAGTTGAGTTTCATTCTGGCAAGTTAATATTTGGCACTTTAAGTGGGAAGAAAGTAGTTGCAATGCAGGGCCGTTTGCATTATTACGAGGGATATACCATGCAGCAGATCACTTTTCCAGTACGCATATTAAAATTGTTGGGGATTCAAAAGCTCTTCGTTTCTAACGCCAGCGGCTCGTTAAATCCGGCTATTAAGAAAGGGGATTTAGTATGTATTGATGACCATATCGATCTGCTTCCTGATAATCCGTTGCGAGGTAAGAATTTGGATACATTAGGACCCCGTTTTCCGGATATGTGCAGACCATATTGCAGAGAGCTGATGGAAAGCGCGATGCAAATTGCCGAAGAGCGAAATATAAAAATGCATAAAGGCGTATATGTGGCAACCATGGGACCCAACCTTGAAACACGGGCAGAGTATCGGTATATGCGTATTATCGGAGGCGATATCGTTGGTATGAGTACTGTTCCTGAAGTAATTGTTGCCAATCATATGGATTTAAAGGTGTTTGCCATATCAGTTGTTACTGACGAAGGCTTTCATGAAGATTTGCAGCCGGTTTCTTTTGAAGAAATTGTAGCGGTTGCTGCACAAAGGGAGCCGAATATGACGGAGATTTTAAAAGAATTAATAGCTTTGTAAAAATGATGAATCTGCGCTTTTTATTAATAGGAGTCTTTCTTTGCCTTGTATCCCAGGGCCTCTTTGCGCAGGTTCCTGTCAGTAGCAATGATGACAGGCAATGGGGAGCCGATCTTGACTCATTGCGGGAGGCAGAAGAGCTAAAAGAAGATTCAATTATTTATAATGCCAGCTACATCCGGTACACAACCTTGGATCGGATGAAACTGGGAACTTCTACCGTTCAGATTGATACGACGCTTCAAGGCTTTCAATATTATAATCCTCAGAATGACCCGTATAATCCCAGCATTAATACGGGTAGTTATGGTTTGGCTACACGAGATCTGCTTTTCAATCCTTCCAAAACGATTGGTTTTCAAACGGGCTTTCATAGTCTTGAGCGGTATCTGTTCAATCCTGATTCGGTTCGTTACTATCGGGCCAGGTCACCATTTTCAGAGTTGAACTTTGTAACTGGCGATCAGGTTTTTAAAGCCACGGTTGCACAAAACGTTAATCCCAATTGGAGCATTGGTGCTGATTTGAATTTTTCTCTTTCTAAAGGGTTTTATCAAAATCAGCGTTATAACGATGTAAAACCAGTTGTGTTCTCATGGTATGAGTCCGAAAATCACCGCTATAATCTTTTAACAAATCTGGTATTCAACACCTTAGTTTCTACTGAAAACGGTGCCGTACTGAACGATACATTATTTCGCGATCCGGGTAGGCAAGGTAGCGACGCAGAGCTTGTTCGGTTAACAGGGCAACGGGAGGAGAGGCCACGCCAAACCTGGACCGATTATAGTTTTTTCCTTCGTCAGAGTTTTTTTATTGGCAGGATTGATTCACTCAACCCGAAGACACCCGAACTTCAAATTTTACCAACTCAACGGGTTTCGCATACGCTGCGGCTGAATTCTAAAAAGTTCGCTTTTTATAAAAATGAAGATGATGCCAATGGCGCATTTCCATTTACTCAGGATCAAAGTATATTGACGAAAGATTCAACTCGTTTAAAATCAATCAGTAACGAGTTTGAATACAGTTTTTATCTGCGCGGTAAATCTAGCTCCTTTATAAAAAATGAGGTAAAGCTTGATCTTCGCTTAGAAAATGAAATTTCCTGGTATAAAGCGCGTGATAATGATTTCAGCTTTCAAAATACAACAGCAAAAGCAGGAATAGGATATCGCTTTAGCGATCGGGTGAATATAGTAGGAGATTTCAATCAGATTGTGGCCGGAAGGAACTTTGGTGATTATTTGTATGAAGCCAATGCGAATATTCTGCTTAGTAATACCGTTGGACGTATCATTCTTGGTGGTTATATTCAAAATAAATCACCGGAATATCTTTTTGAAAATGTGAATTATAGCTATCACAAATGGCCATCGGATCCTAAAGGCTCATTGGATTTCAGTAAAACCAAAATCAATAACCTTTCTTTTAGCTATGAAAATGCGAAATTCGGATTCTTTGGTAAGGCGGAGTATTATTTAATAAATAATTATCTTTATTATAAAGAAGTGGATAATCCGGAAATGGCTGCTGCATTGATGCGGCAAATAGAGCCGACACAAGTTTCAAGCAATATCAATATGCTGAAGATTAGCGTAGGTGAGAAGCTCAAGTTCGGAAATTTCCGTTTTGATAATTATGCAGTTTATCAGAAGTCAGATTATATGAGCGTGCTCCAGACCCCGGAACTATATACATGGCATAGCTTCTATTATAATAACACTTTAGTGAAGGTAGTCAACTTCAATATCGGTTTTGATGTCCGCTTTAATACTCCATTTGCAGCGCCTTCTTATGCGATTAATATCGGACAATTTTACAAGGATAATGCGGATATTGAATTTTCCACCTATCCCATCGTCGATGTTTGGTTAACTGCGACATTGAAACGAACTAACTTTTTTCTTCGATACGACTATGTAAACCAAGGTTTACTTTCCAATGGTTATTATACCGTTCGGCGTTATCCAATGGCTGATGCGGCTTTACGGTTTGGATTAAGCTGGAAGTTTTATGATTAAGTAATTGTAAATATTATCTTTGTGAATTAAAATTAAAAAGACATGAGTAAAGCAATAATAAAAACTGAAAAAGGAGATATGACCGTAGAGTTCTACGATAAAGATGCTCCTGAGACTGTAGCAAATTTTTTGAAACTGGCTAAATCCGGATATTATGATGGAGTAACTTTTCACCGTGTAATTTCTGATTTTGTAGTTCAGGGAGGGGATCCAACAGGAACTGGCGCAGGCGGACCAGGTTATACAATCAAATGTGAATTGGATGGCGAAAACCAATATCATGACCGGGGTGTTTTGTCTATGGCACACGCGGGTAGGGATACCGGAGGCTCGCAATTCTTTATTTGCCACAGCCGGAATAATACTGCACACCTTGATAGAAATCATACTTGTTTTGGAAAAGTAGTAGAGAATGTTGATGTAGTTGATGATATCCGCCAGGGAGATAAAATCACAGGGATAGAAGTTTTAGAAGATTAAAAAAAATACATGAATTTAAGAGGAATTGTTTCTGTGTCGGGAAAGCCCGGACTTTTTAAATTAATTGGACAAAACAAAGCTGGTTTTGTACTTGAAAGTCTTGATGCTCAAAAGGTCAAAACGGTGGTGAATTTATCAACCACTAAAATGGCTTCTTTAGAAGACATTACTATTTTTGGAGAAGAGGATGATATCCGTTTGCCTGATGTTTTAGAGAAAATAAGGGAAGAAGAGAATCTTCCTGATCTGAAGAAAGCGACAGGAAATGACCTGCGTGAATTTTTTAGAACAGTCGCTCCGAACCATGATGAGGATCGTGTTTATACATCTGATATCAAGAAAATTGCCAGCTGGTTTAACATACTAAAGGAGTTGCCTTTATTCAACGAAGAAGCACCTGAGCCGGTAGAAACCGCAGAGTCCAATGCTACAAAAGAAGGTTCTGTAACAGATAACGCTCCAGACACAAAATAAATATAAAACAGGAAGGGTGATCTGTTTTAGTTTAGATCACCCTTTTTGCTAGAATAGGTAAATTAATAAAGCTATAATAGCTACTCCTATTATAATAGCGATAGTCATTGCACGGCTTTCGCTTCCGTGATTTCCACTTTTATATTGAAAGTTTCTTTTCCCAAAGCTCATTTTATTCTCCTTTCTTTGCTTTATAATCAATAGATGCATTATTTAGCGTATTTCCATAAAATATTGCCATTTATTCATGGAACTACTCATGATGATAGGGTTCGTTTTTTAAAATACTAAAAGCACGATACAATTGTTCGCTGAAAAATAAACGAATCATTTGGTGTGAAAACGTCATTTTAGAAAGAGAAATTTTTCCGTCCGCACGTTTTTCTATACTGGTATCAAAGCCATAAGGACCTCCAATAACAAAAACTAGATGCTGTGTGCTGGAAACCATTTTCTTATTCAAAAAATCTGCAAATTCAATAGAACGATATTCTTTCCCTCGCTCATCTAATAATATAATACAATCTGTATTACTGATAAGTTTTAAAATTTGTTCTGCTTCTTTTGCCTTTTGCTGTTCCTTACTTAAGTTTTTACTATTTTTAATATCAGGAATTGCCACCATTTTGAAGTTAATATAAAACTTTAACCGTTTTTGGAAGCTGTCAATTCCCTGTATTAAGTATGAATCGTCTGTTTTTCCTATACAAATAAGACTAATCTTCATGAAAGCTATTTTGTTATGCTTTAAAATAACTGTAAAGTTAATTTTTCAAAGCCGTTCATAAAGATTAAATTCGGAATTTATTATAAACATGAAGTTTCAGAAAGAAGATTTTTATCAGAATAACATAGAAAGTACCAAAGATCAGGTTAAGCAATTCAGCACGAAGATCAATCGATTTGCCTTGTTGCGCTTAGCCGTTATTCTCTTGGGTGGGTTTACATTATTTCAGGTTATCCAAACTCAGCAAATAGCCTTGACCTTAATCACGTTTATCGTGGTTGTAATCTTATTCTTTTGGCTGGTTTCTATTCAAAGTAAATTAACGAAGAGTAAAGAAGCTCTTGAGCACTTTCTTAAGATCAACGAAAATGAAATTGCTGTTTCATACAATAGAACAAAGAATATTTATAAGAATGGGGAAGACTTTGTTGATGACCGGCATCTGTATAGCTCCGATTTGGATATCTACGGAGATTCTTCTTTATTTCAATTGGTAAATCGTGCAGCAACCGTAGGAGGAACCCAAAAATTGGCACAATGGTTTAATGCGCCGGCTGAAAAAAATGAGATCGAACAAAGGCAGGAGTTTGTTCAGGAATTAGCTGCCGATTTCACATTTTGGCAGCAGGTTCAATCTCAATTGCTTTTCACGCTAAACAATTCAATAGATTATAAAAGAAAGCTTGAAAATTATTTAGCGAAATCAATAACGATTACACAAAACAACGTTCTCCGCAGTTATGTTAAAATTGCTCCCTTTCTAATGCTGGTTTTGTTAGCAGGCAGCTTCTTTTCTTCCAAGGTTCTGGCTTTATTTATCATTGTTGGTCTTTTACATTTTTTGCTCGGTTTTTTCTTTACTGAAAGAGTTGAACAAATCGCTTCTGATGTAAATAAGGCCGGTGATGCCTTATCTTCCTTTTCTTCAGTTTTTAAGTCCATTGAACAAAGACAATGGAAAAGTGAATTAGCCAATACGCTATTAAATAATATAAAGTCAAAAACCAACAACCCTGTATCTCAATCTATCAAAAGCCTTTCTATAATTATTGGCCGCATGGATTTGCGCTTGAATATGTTTATCGGATCACTGTTTAATATCTTTTTATTATGGGATTTAAAGCAGGTTTTTGCTCTTGAAGAATGGAGAAAAAATCAATCATTAGGGATAAGTGAGGCTTTTGATCTTTTATCTGAATTCGAAGCCATTGGAAGTCTTTCCACCCTCAGTTTCAATCGGCCGGATTGGGTTTTCCCTGTTATAAATGATCACGAAAGGCATGTACTTGAGTGTTCCAAATTAGCGCATCCATTTATCAGCGATCAGGAGGTGGTGCCCAATGACTACTCATTGAAAGATCATCGCTTAGCGCTCATTACCGGCTCTAATATGGCTGGTAAAAGTACGTTCTTACGTACTGTGGGTATTAATGCTGTTCTGGCTTATGCCGGGGCACCTGTATATGCTTCTTTTATGGAAATTTCAGTAATGCAAATGGTCACCTACATGCGTATCCGGGATTCTATCAATGAAAGTACCTCTACTTTTAAAGCAGAACTAAACCGTATTAAACAAGTTCTGGAAGAAGTTGAATCGCATGAGAATACTTTTTTTCTATTGGATGAAATGCTGCGCGGAACCAATTCAGTCGATAAGTATTTGGGCTCCAAAGCCATTATCGAAAAGTTAATTGCAAACAACGGCGTAGGCATGGTTGCCACACATGATTTAAAACTAGCTGACCTATCCGACACTTATTCCGGCTATGTTAAGAATTTCCATTTTGATATACAAGTTCATGGCGAGGAAATGCTGTTCGATTACCTATTGAAAAACGGACCTTGTACGATATTCAATGCCTCCTTACTTTTGAAAAAAATCGGCATTCATATTTAGGTATATAAATTAAATTATTTCACAAGTTTTTTAAGTGCCTTGATACAGCCAAGGTGCAATCCTTCATGAAAGGGTAAAAATACAATTGCATCATCGATACTTGATATGGTGTTTCCATAAGAAGTGGTCCATTGCTCATAATTTTTGAATAGATCCCTTTTTAAATCCAGATCAAATTTTTCAATGGAATATAGCAGCAATTCTTTGATTTCCTTGACTTCGTTTTCGTTAACATAACCATCGGGCCGTGTGCCTTTTTGATATTTGACTATGAAGGTGGTTGAAACAATTGGTGTCTGGCCAGTTCTTAAGTAAAACATCCTTTGGTCAGAAGCTATTAAATGAGCGGCATTCCATATGATATTATTATTGAAGCCCTCCGGGATTGTATTGAGTTGCTCAATGGATAGGTCTTCTATTTCATGAAGTGTTGCTTCACGAATGTATTTGATAAAATCAGTGTCTTTCATTGTTGTTCATAGAGATAATGAATGTTCGGCGCGTTCCCAAATTTAAAATAAAATGAAAGTTATTCCTGTCTTTTCTTGTTGTTGTAATAAAAATAAACAAAATTTAGGATAGTAGAAACCAACAATAAGATAGCAGAAAAATTTTTATCTTTTATAATAAGAACAATAGCTAATATAAAAATAAGCGTGTTAATGGAAATTAGTATTTTCATTTTTAGAGGATTTATAATAGGGTATCACTAAGTTCAAAGATAGTTTAATTTGGGGAAGCTACCTTTTAAAATAAACAATACTAGCAAAGGAATTTCTGTGAACAATACGTTATTGACGATTAATTCTTACTTTTAGAGATTATTAGTAAAAGAATATAGAATAATAATTTATGAAATTACTTGAAGGAAAAACTGCCTTGATTACTGGGGCGTCAAAAGGAATAGGACGTAAAATAGCAGAAAAGTTTGCAGAACAGGGAGCTGATGTAGCTTTTACCTATCTTTCATCTGTAGAAAAGGGCGAAGCCTTAGAACAAGAGTTACAGGCTTTTGGAACCAAGGTAAAAGGCTATCGTTCGGATGCTTCCAAGTTTGATGAGGCAGAAAAATTAATTCAAGATATTGTAGCTGATTTTGGAACTATTGATGTTGTAGTGAATAATGCAGGTATTACCAAAGATGGTTTATTGATGCGTATGAGCGAACAAAATTGGGATGACGTTATTGATATCAATTTGAAATCGGTATTCAATGTTACAAAAGCAGCTTCGCGTGTAATGATGAAAAACCGGAAAGGCGCTTTCATTAATATGAGCTCTGTGGTTGGAGTACAAGGCAATGCCGGACAAGCAAATTATTCAGCTTCAAAAGCTGGAATCATTGGGTTTTCAAAATCGGTAGCAAAAGAATTAGGGTCAAGAAATATTCGTGCAAATGTGGTTGCTCCCGGTTTCATTCGTACTGAAATGACGGATGTTTTAGATCCTAAGGTTGTAGAAGGATGGGAGCAGGGTATTCCGTTGAAACGTGCCGGTGAGCCAGAGGATGTTGCAAATCTTTGTATCTTCCTGGCTTCAGATATGAGCTCTTACATTACCGGACAAGTTATACCGGTTGATGGAGGGATGTTATAAGAAGGTTTTAGAGATTAGTTTACGTTATTCATGAATGATAACGTAAACATCTTCGTTATCTTTCTTCATGTAATATTTTTCTCTTGCGAATTTTTGCAGCTTTTTAGGATCCGTGGTTAATTCTTCCAGATCCTTTTGAACCTTTTCATTTTCCTTGGTGTAGAAATCCTTTTCGGTTTGAAGTTCGTTTAACTGACTTTGATAGTGATATTGAGAGGAAATATCATTGCGATCAAAAAATAACATCCAGGTTAAAAAAGCCAGGGTGGCTATTACATATTTATTCTTAATGATATTTAGTGCTCTATGCATAAACAAATATAAAGCTTGGAATTGAGAAAACAGAAAAAACCTGTTAAAAAGCAAAAAGTCTGCGTATTCGCAGACTTTTTGCTTTTTAATTAAGAAGTGTTATTTCACAAATTTGAAGTTCTTTCCTAAGAATCTTGCATTGTTACCCAACTCTTCTTCAATGCGAAGAAGTTGATTGTATTTTGCAATCCTATCCGAACGAGATGCAGAACCGGTTTTAATTTGTCCGCAATTTAACGCTACCGCAAGATCTGCAATTGTATAATCTTCAGTTTCACCTGACCGATGACTCATTACCGAAGTATAACCATTGGTTTGCGCCAATGAAACAGTATTGATTGTCTCTGTTAAACTACCGATCTGATTAACTTTAACAAGAATGGAGTTAGCGATATGCTCGGTAATACCTCTTTGTAAACGAGTAACATTGGTTACGAATAAATCATCCCCTACTAATTGAGTTTTATCTCCAATAGCTTCTGTTAATGCTTTCCAGCCAGCCCAGTCATCTTCATCTAACCCATCTTCAATAGAGATGATCGGATATTTTTTAGTCCACTCAACCCAGTAGTTAACCAGCTCTTCAGTGGTCATTTGTTTGTTGTCTGATTTGTGGAAGGTGTACAAACCGGTTTCTTTGTTGTAAAACTCAGAAGAAGCTGCATCCATTGCGATGAAAACATCTTCGCCTGGTTTGAAGCCTGCAGTTTCAATTGCCTGAAGAACAGTTTCAACTGCCTCCTCGTTCGATCCGATATTTGGTGCAAAACCGCCTTCGTCACCAACATTGGTAGAATAACCTTTTTTCTTTAATACATTCTTTAAGTGATGGAATATTTCAACTCCCCAGCGAAGTGATTCTGAAAAAGATTCTGCACCAACGGGCATCACCATGAATTCCTGAAAATCAATTTTGTTATCTGCATGAGAACCTCCGTTTAGAATGTTCATCATGGGAATTGGCAATGTGTTTGCATTTACACCACCTATATAGCGATATAGAGGTTGTCCGCTTTCCTGAGCAGCAGCTTTGGCAACGGCTAAAGAAACACCCAGAATGGCATTCGCACCTAATTTTGCTTTGTTCTCGGTGCCATCCAATTCAATCATTAATTTATCGATTGCATTTTGCTCAAAGACATCGGATCCGTTTAACTCAAGAGCAATGGTTTCATTTACGTTTTTTACAGCTTCTAAAACCCCTTTACCTAAGTATTTAGATTTGTCGTTGTCGCGAAGTTCAACCGCTTCATAACTTCCTGTGGAAGCACCGGAAGGAACCGCTGCACGTCCTACAAATCCATTTTGTGTTGTAACATCAACTTCAATCGTTGGGTTACCGCGCGAATCCAAAATCTGTCTCGCATGTACATCAATAATTAAACTCATTTTTATTATTTTTTTGTATTAATAATTCCTTAGTGTATAACATACCCTAATGATAGGAATGTCAAATATAAGATATTTTAATTAATTAAATTTTCGTTAGAATAAACTATTTAACTGCCTTTACTGCATTTATAAAATCATCAAAAAGATAAATGGAGTCATGAGGGCCTGGTGATGCTTCCGGATGGTATTGCACAGAAAATGCGTTTTTCCCTTTTACACGTAAGCCTTCAATAGAATTGTCATTCAGGTTGCGGTGAGTGATCTCAACTTTATCCGATTTTTCCACATCTTCTGCTATTACTCCAAAACCGTGGTTCTGACTTGTTATTTCACATTGTCCGGTAATGATGTTTTTAACAGGGTGGTTGGTGCCCCGGTGGCCATTAAACATTTTTTGAGTTCCAATGTCATTCGCTAAAGCAAGTAATTGGTGGCCCAAACAAATTCCAAACATTGGTTTATCAGCAGCAATGATCGATTTCACAGAATCTAAGGCGTATGGCATAGCTGCAGGGTCACCAGGCCCATTGGAAATGAAATAACCGGCAGGCTTCCATTTTTCCATTTCTTCAAAAGTGGTTTTTGCCGGAAATACTTTTAAATAAGCGTCGCGGTTATCGAAGTTTCTGAGAATGTTTCTCTTCACTCCTAAATCCAGTACTGCTATTCTATGTTCTGAGTTTTCATCTCCATAGAAATAAGGTTCTTTTGTTGATACTTGTGATGAAAGTTCCAAACCTTCCATGGAGGGGACTTCGTCTAACCGTTTCTTTAATTCTTCAACATCCAGTATCTCTGAAGAAATGATTGCATTCATTGCACCTTTGTCGCGAATGTGGCGAACCAGGGAACGTGTATCAATATCCGAGATACCAACCAGGTTTTGGTCTTCAAAGAAATTCTGGATAGATTTATCCCCAATTTTGCGGCTATACGTAATGTTATAGTTTTTGCAAACAAGTCCGGAAATTTGGATTTCTGAAGATTCATTCTCATCATTAGCGATACCGTAATTGCCTATATGGGCATTGGTAGTAACCATGATCTGACCGAAATAAGAGGGGTCAGTAAAGATCTCCTGATATCCCGTCATTCCAGTATTGAAGCAAATCTCGCCGGTGGTAGTACCAATTTTTCCGGCTGCTTTACCATGATAAACTGTGCCATCTTGTAGTAATAAAATAGCTGGTAGATTTGTGTAAGTAGTCATTCTTTTTGTTATTTCTTTTTCTAGATAATGAAGGCGCGAAAATTTTCGGAAATTTTGCGTAAAAAAAATGGCCGATGAAGGCCGCTGATAAATTAAAAAAGGGATGTATACCGTTGATTTGGACAGTATCTTTGCATTGGGGAATGAAGTAAATGACTTCAATTTTCACAAAGGACAAAGGTAGAAATAATTTATGGTATATCTAAATTATTTCTATTAAAGTTCTTTCCTTAATCTTGCTACCGGAATGTTCATGGCTTCCCGGTACTTTGCAACTGTTCTCCTGGCAATAGGGTATCCTTTTTCTTTTAAGATCTCTGTAAGTTTTTCATCTGCCAATGGCTTACGCTTATCTTCATTGGCAATGCATTCTTCTAAAATCTTTTTCACCTCTTTATTTGATACTTCTTCTCCGCTTTCAGTTTGAATAGCCTCAGAGAAGAACGATTTTAACAGGAATGTGCCAAATTCGGTTTGAACATATTTTGAATTGGCAACGCGTGAAACTGTGGAAATGTCCATATCAACCCGGTCGGCGATATCTTTTAGAATCATCGGTTTCAGGTTTCGGTCATCGCCAGTTAAAAAGTACTCATATTGGTAATTCATAATAGCGCTCATGGTTTTTAGCAGCGTTTGCTGTCTTTGCTTAATGGCATCAATAAACCATTTTGCTGAGTCTAGTTTTTGTTTTACAAATTGTACCGCTTCTTTTAGTTTTTTATCCTTTTGTTCCGATTTTTCATAATGCTGAAACATTTCCTGATAGGATTTGCTCACGCGAAGTTCAGGGGCATTACGGGCATTTAACGTTAAAATTAATACGCCGTCTCTGTTTTCTATATGGAAGTCAGGAATGACATGCAATTGTTTTCCTGCCACAGCACCCGAATCACCAGGCTTGGGATTTAACTTTAAAATCTCATCAATGATTGCTTTTAGCTCTTCTGAGTTGATGTTCAGTGTTCTCTCAAGCTTATCATAATGTTTTCTTGTGAATTCTTCTAAGTGATTCTCAATTAATTGGATAGCTTTTTGAATGGTTTTGTTTTCGCTGTCCTTCTTGCGTAATTGAATAAGCAGGCATTCTTGCAGATTGCGGGCTCCTACACCCGGAGGGTCAAAACGTTGAACCTTTTCTAAAACATTGATTATTTCTTCTTCAGTAGTAATAACATTTTGAGAGAAAGCCAAATCGTCTGTTAAAGACTCAATGGGACGGCGTAGATAGCCGTCATCATCCAAGCTTCCGATAATTTGCTGACCTATTAATAAATCCTTTTCAGATAGCGATAGCAAATTCAATTGCTGTTTCAGGTTTTCAAAAAATGAATTTTGAACAGCTATTGGAATTTCCTTGCGGTCATCTTCATCATCGCTGCTGCGGTTGCTCGCTCCGCTATAATCATTGATATTATCGTCTTGTAAGTACTCTTCTACATTGAACTCTTCATTATCAGAGTTTTGTTCTTCTTGCGTAGCCTGATCCCCGGGGTCCTTATCCGGATACTCTTCCGCTGGCTCGTTCATATTCGCCAGGCTCAGGTCCTCAAGGGCTGGGTTTTCTTCTAATTCTTCCTTGATTCTTGCATCCAATGAAACAGTAGGCACCTGAAGCAGTTTGATAAACTGAATCTGTTGTGGCGATAGTTTTTGTAATAACTTTTGTTGTAAACTTTGTTTAAGCATATTCTTTATAACAAGGCAAACTTACATTAAAAAGTGCAAAAAATTCCTAGTGCGATAAAAATCTGAACAATTGGCATGAATTTTAAGAGTTAATATAAAGATTCTTATTGGTATCTGGATAATAAATTTAATTTTCTGGCAATTATCTAATTATTTTTTTCTAGTATTGTACTAAGCGTGTTTTTATAATTGAACTTAAACTATGATCTAAATGGGATTTGTTAAAGAATTTAAGGAGTTCGCCATGCGCGGAAGCGTAGTTGATCTTGCTGTCGGTGTCGTTATTGGCGCTGCCTTTGGCAAAATTGTTACATCATTGGTTGATGATATTATTATGCCTGTTGTTGGATTTCTAACGGGTGGAATTGACTTCTCTTACATGAGGTTTATTATCAGAGCGGCAGACCCGGTCAATGAAGTGCCGGAGACTGCAATCATGTATGGGAATTTCATCAATGTAATCATCCAGTTTTTAATTGTTGCTTTCGTTATATTTTTAGTGATAAAAGGAATCAATTCATTAAAGAGAAAAGAGGAGGTCATAAAAGAGACTGTATCAGCCGGACCGACTCAGGAAGAGCTGCTTGCTGAAATCCGCGACTTATTAAAACGTCAGGCTTAAAATTATCGTTTGATTTATTTGATAGTCTAATGATTTAGCTTTACATTTGCATTCTCAATTTTTTTGGATTTTAACATAACAAGAGTATTAATATAACGTCATGAAAAGAACATTCCAACCTTCGCAGCGTAAAAGAAGAAATAAACACGGGTTCAGAGAACGTATGAGCACTGCAAACGGAAGAAGAGTTTTAGCTGCTAGAAGAGCTAAAGGAAGAAAAAGATTATCTGTATCTGACGAAGGTCGTCATAAATCGTAATTCATTGTTGCTTGCTTTCTCTGCCTTATTTTCCAGTAGGATTTGAGTGTGTTGCAGGAGTGCATGTATAAATGAAAAATTTTTTCAAAAAGGAAGAACGACTTTGTAATAAAAGGCTTATCAATGCCCTTTATCTAAGTGGTTCTTCCTTTATTTTATATCCCTACAAGGTAGTTTTCTATCCGACTGATGAACTTGACGTGCCTGTACAGGTTCTTATTTCTGTACCTAAACGCCGGTTCAAACGCGCTGTTGACCGTAATTTACTGAAGCGCCGTATTCGCGAAGCATACCGTTTACAAAAAAACAAATTATTATATCCCTTTTTAGGAGGAGGTCATATCCTGCTTTCCATTCAATATATTGGAAACAAGATTGAGAATTATGACTTGATTTCTAAAAAAATGACTGCACTTTTTCTTAAATTACAGGATGAATATTCTAAAGTTCATATGGGATAAGGTTATTAAAGGTTTTTTCCGATTTGTGTTTTTATTAATCATCCGGATCTATCAAATCTTTATTTCCCCTTTATTTGGTGCGTCCTGTCGTTATACTCCTACTTGTTCTCAATACGGCCTCTTAGCAATTAAGAAGTATGGGCCTTTTAAAGGCGGCTGGTTAACCCTAAAGCGTATTGCCAGTTGTAACCCTTGGGGTGGTCACGGTCATGACCCTGTTCCATAACTTAGGTTTTCTTGATTTGCTTAACGTATCTTGCTTTAAATTGCTGATCAATTTATTAATAATAAATATCTTTGTGCATGATCATACTCCAAATTGAAACCGCTACCTCCGTTTGTTCAGTTGCGTTATCACGTGCCGGTGAAACCGTCTGCAAAGTTGAATTAGACGAGCCTAATGTACATGCATCCAAATTGACACGCTTGATTGAACAGGTCATGCTGGAAGCTTCACTGCAGCTATCAGATTTGAGCGCAGTCGCAGTTAGTAAGGGACCAGGGTCGTACACAGGATTGCGTATCGGTGTATCAACTGCTAAAGGTTTATGTTATGGATTGGAGATACCGCTCATAGCGATTGATTCCTTGTATTCACTTGCAAATGGTTTTTTACTGGAAAATAAAGTTTCTAAGGATTCACTGGTTTATCCGATGATCGACGCCCGCCGTTTGGAGGTGTATACGGCGGTGTTTAACAGTGATTTGGAATTAAAAATTCCAACCAAAGCACAAATCATTGAGCCGGCATATTTTGACAATAATCCTGCTGATATTCCTGTTTACTTATTTGGTGACGGGGCAGATAAGTTTAAAGAAATGTTTGTCGAAAAGAAAAACATTCAGATAGTTTCTGATTTCAGACAATCAGCGTCTTTTCTTAGTCGCTTAGCTTATCAGGCCTTTTTAGATTCAAGATTTGAAGACGTTGCATATTTTGAGCCCTTTTATTTAAAGGATTTTGTGCCTTTAAAAGCGAAAGCGAAGAAATAACATTAAATGAAAAAGGTCACGTTAAGTGACCTTTTCCATTCAATGTTATCCGCATTTAGATGACCCGCAATCTTTACAGGTTAAACATCCTTCCTGGTAATGTAAGTTAGTTGAATTGCAATTCTGACATTTTTGTTTATGCGCCTCCGTTCCATCAGGTACATAGTGTTTTAATGCGCGTGCAACCCCATTTTTCCAGGTGTTAATTGCTTCATCAAGTTGTAATGTTCCAATTAAATCAACAACTTTTTCAATAGGCATTCCATGGCGTAAAGTACCGGAAATTAATTTCGCATAGTTCCAGTATTCCGGGTTGAACTTATGCGACAAGCCTTCGATTGTGGTTTTGTAACCCCGCTTGTTTTCATATTGAAAATCATAGCGTGAAGTTCCATCGGCATTGCGATTCTTGATGATTAAGCCTTTGTTTAACCAGCGTGGAATGGTAATGCCATCTTCATCATCTGCAAGTCCTGTAAAGATCTCATAAGGTCTATCATCGATCAGTCCGATAAATGCAACCCATTTTTCTTTGTTGTTCTGGAAGCGTACAATATCGGCATCCAGCGTCGTTGGGCGAGTAGTAGGGAAAATTGAAAGGCCTTCAGGGGCATCTTCTTTTTTCTTTTCTTCATTCGAGATCAATACGCCGGCCCGTGATCCATCTCGGTAAACCGTTACTCCTTTACATCCTGCTTTCCAGGCCTCCATATACAGTTCGCCAACTAAGTCTTCTGAGACATCATTTGGCATGTTGATGGTAACGCTAATCGAGTGATCTACCCACTTTTGAATCGCACCCTGCATTTTCACTTTCTTAAGGTAATCTACATCATTCGAAGTAGCCTTATAATAAGGGGAAAGTTCTATGAATTTATCTAGTTCTTGCTGGCTGTAATTTCTGGTGGTGTCATGGCCGTTGATATCCATCCATTCCTTAAAACGATGGTGGAATACAACATACTCTTCCCAGGAATCACCAACCTCATCTATAAAGTCAACACGTACATCTTTATCATTTGGATTAACCTTTCTTCTTCTTTTATAGACCGGCATAAAAACAGGTTCAATTCCAGAAGAGGTTTGCGACATCAAGCTTGTTGTCCCGGTAGGAGCAATTGTTAATAAAGCAATATTCCTTCTGCCGTACTCTGTCATTTGGTAATACAGCTCCGGATCGGCCTCTTTTAAGCGCAACATAAAAGGGTTGTCTTTTTCGCGATCGGCATCATAGATAGCGAAAGCTCCCCGGTCTTTGGCAGTCAATACTGATCCGCGATAAGCTTCAATAGCCAGGGTTTTGTGAATCTCAACAGAAAATTCTACACCTTCATCACTACCATATCGTAAACCCAATGCGGCAAGCATATCTCCTTCAGCAGTGATGCCAATACCTGTTCTGCGACCTTCTTTTGCTTTTGTGCGAATCGCTAACCATAAATTATGTTCAATACCTTTTATGGCGATGTCTTCCGGATCATCTTCGATCTTTTTCAGGATGGCATCTATTTTCTCTAATTCGAGATCAATAATGTCATCCATGATTTTTTGTGCATAGTGCACATGTTTTTTGAACAGATCCCAATTAAATTTAGCCTCTTTGGTAAAAGGTTTCTCTACATAAGAGAAAAGATTGATCGCTAAAAGTCTGCATGAATCATAAGGGCAAAGTGGTATTTCCCCACACGGATTGGTAGATACCGTTTTGTATCCCAGATCAGCATAACAGTCAGGTAAAGATTCACGAATGATTGTATCCCAGAAAAGAATTCCCGGTTCTGCAGATTTCCATGCATTGTGAACAATCTTTTTCCAGATCCTATTGGCATCAATTTCATTTTTGTAGGTAGGGTTATCGCTATCTATCGGATATTGTTGCTTATAGGGTGTATTGCTTTCAACAGCTTCCATAAATGCATCATCGATACGAACAGATACGTTGGCCCCGGTTACTTTGCCCTGGGTCATTTTTGCATCTATAAAGCTTTCTGCATCAGGATGTTTAATGGCTACTGAAAGCATTAATGCACCGCGGCGGCCATCCTGAGCAACTTCACGTGTGGAGTTGGAATAGCGTTCCATAAAAGGTACTAACCCGGTCGAGGTTAAAGCAGAGTTTTTTACCGGTGAGCTTTTCGGGCGGATATGTGAAAGATCGTGACCAACACCGCCTCGTCTTTTCATTAGTTGTACCTGCTCCTGATCAATTTTCATGATCCCACCATAAGAATCTGAAGGTCCATCGGAGCCGATTACAAAACAGTTAGAAAGAGAAGCGATTTGAAAAGGATTGCCAATCCCCGTCATCGGGCTTCCCTGCGGTATAATATATTTGAAATCTTTTACCAAATTAAAGATTTCATCTTCACTAAGAGGATTTGGATAGACTTTTTCGATTCTTGCAATTTCTTTGGCAATTCTTCTATGCATATCATCTGGAGTTAATTCAAATAAAGTTCCATATGAATCTTTTAAGGCATATTTATTTACCCAAACACGCGCAGCAAGTTCGTCACCCTTAAAATATTTTAGAGAAGCTTCAAAAGCTTCATCCAAGGTAAACGTTTCGGTTTTTTCTGTGGGCTTTGTTATTTCCATATCCGTTGTGATTTTTAAAATTATTTATTTTGAATTTACCTTTATTTTACAGCTCAAAGAAGTGTTTGAGTGCAAAGGATATTATAAACAAATATAACTTTTTTAAGCCGGACTTGGCAATTTTAATTTGTGAATAGGAAATAAAGTTTACAAACAATTGATGTTAATTATTTGATAATTAGGGTTGTGTGTTTTTATAAATGTGGAGAAGTTTTATTTTTTGAAAATTATTGTGTAATCTTCCTTGGTATTGTAAAAAAATGCGTATAAAAAATGAGATTGTGCTATTGAGGTTCTTCGCCCTCTTTTTCTTCTTTAAATTCGCCATATAAATTGACTAAAAACTGGTCTCCATTTCCGGAAAGTTGTAAAGAAAAAGCATAAAATCGATTATACCCGAAATTTTCTTTATCATTATAATTTTTCAAGAAAGGTTTGCCCAAATTTCTTTCGATAGCCCGATTGGAATTTTCCCGGTGTATAAACAACGAAAAGTTGGAAGAAGCAGATTGCAGTTTATCGTAAAGGGCGTAATCTTCTTCGTTAATTAATAAATCCTGATCCTTTACTTGTGTCAGGTAATCGAATAAGGAACGCTGATTGTTTGCAACAACTAAATAGCCGTTTGAATAGGTAAAGTAGGGTCTTTTGAAATCTTTAAATGGATCACCCAAAGAGTAGTAAAGAAGATTTGAATTATCAAACTGGCGGCTCGTACTATCAGCATTTACTGTGCTGATCTTGTCTGCAATTAATGAATACTCAAGAGAATCGCGTATAGCAATTAATCCTATTTCCACTCCTGATTTTAGCGTAAGTTTGGCAAATTCATTTCCCCATATCGTTAAAAGTTCGTCATTGATAACAACATCCTTCTTATCTTCAATATAACGAATTTGTTCTTGAAGCTGATTAATATCCTTTCGCTTGGTAAGGATTTTTTCAAGACCGGCATGGAATTTACGATAATCGGAAATGCCATAGGTAGCTACTTCTGCAACATCTATTGGGAGCCAGCTTTTTAGCTGGTGTGAAACGGGCTTTTGTGTGATAAACAAACTCAGATAGGAAGAATCAGAAACTGCAATCGAGCTTGTGCCACTAAACATAACGACATTTGATTTATAATTCAGGTCAAGCATCGATATTCCATTTAGCGATTCAAATAAAGCCAACGTATTGCTTGTCTTTTTTGTAAGGGAAGAAAGGAAATTTTTCAGCCGATCGTGGTTAATATATAGCTGCAGTGGCGAACTGTTTCGATGGTTATTCTCTTGAAATTTATCTAAAAACAACTCTGAAAGGTGACTTGCTTTTTTGTCAAGAGCGCTTTCCAAAAGAGATTTTGAAAAACTAAACATGGTATTTTCCGGTTGGGCCGACGCATAAATTTTTCTGGAAAGAGCAGGAATCTTTAATTCATAATATTCTCCTGCCGGGCTTTGGATGGATTGAACAAAAATGGAAGAGTCAAGATTATTTTGAAGAAAATCCGGATCAGTTACTTTTCCAAACGGCATACTGAGCAGCCAATTGATGCTGTCTTTTTTCGCATGAAAGGAAATGTATACAGGTTGCTGGCTGGCAAGGGTCGAAAAAGCAGTGTTTTTAAGAAATGTATCTTTCAGCGTTCCTAAATCTTTCATTTCTTCCTTTCCTAAAAGTAATTCAAAACCCTGATAGCTTTTAAAAAGATCGTAAAAGGTAGAGTCATTATTAAATGAAACCAATAACGACGCATCTGCAGGTATTGCAGCGATATATCGTTTGGAAGCGTTTTGAGTCTGGCTTAATCTGGAAAAATAAAGAGATGAAACAACAATAACTGCTATGAATAGGATAACGATAAGGACGATTGTTTTTTTCATGTTTGCTAACAAAGTTAATTATTTAAGAACGAAGCGAACAAAAATCTAAAAGGTTTATTAAATTTAACCCAAATTAATATCATGAACAAACGTATTATTCTTACCGGATCTTTATTTGGCCTTATAGCTGTAATTTTAGGTGCCTTTGGTGCTCATGGTCTTGAAGGTAAAATAAGTGAATCTCATATTGAAAATTGGAAGACTGGTGTTAGTTATCAGTTCTATCATACATTTGCTATTTTATATTTATCTACCTTTTCCCGTGCAAAAAATAGTTTGATTAACTTTTCTTATATTACTTTCGTAATCGGAATCCTTCTTTTCTGTGGTTCATTGTATTTATTGTCAACTAGAGAAATAAGCGGTTTATCTGCTTCCTTTTTAGGGCCGATTACACCAATCGGCGGATTGTTTTTTATAGTAGGTTGGATAAGTCTGTTTTTAGCAACTATAAGACACAAATAATTGAGAACCTATTTCGTTGATGTCATATTACCCCTAGCAATAGGAAAAACGTACACCTATCGTATTCCGGGTCAATTTAATGAAGAAATTGCAGTGGGTAAGCGGGTGGTGGTTCAATTCGGTAAAACGAAAATCTACTCGGCTATCGTTTATAATATTCATGAAATTCCCCCTGAAAGATACGAAGCCAAATATATTTTGGACGTGCTTGATGAGGATCCGATTGTCAAAACGGAACAGCTTAGTTTATGGGAATGGATTGCTGATTATTACTTATGTCATGTAGGGGAGGTAATGCAAGCGGCCTTGCCCTCTGCTTTAAAGCTGGCTAGTGAGACGAAGATTATAGCAGCCGACCTGGATGCTGTAGAACGAAATGAACTGAATGACAAAGAGTATCTGATATTAGATGCGCTGGATATTGCTCCGGAAATAAAGGTTAGCGATATTGTTAAATTGCTCGGACAAAAAACAGTTTTACCGATATTAAAAGGGCTGCTTGAAAAAGGGATCATTCAGATTTCAGAGGAAATCAATGAGCGCTATAAGCCGAAAAAGAAGGCTTTTGTCCGGATGAATCCCATTTATGATGACCCGGAAACAAAACGTCTGTTATTTGAAAGTTTAAATCGGGCACCAAAGCAAGTGGATGCAGTCATGTCCTATATTCATCTGAGCAGAAAGCAGGAACAGGTCTCTAAAGCTGAGTTATTGGAGCAATCGGGATGCGGTACTTCTGCACTGAAGGCTTTGGTAAGTAAAGATATCTTTATAATAGAAGAACGTATTGTAAGCAGGTTTTTTGAAGATAATGATGAACCTTTAAAAGAAGTAAAATTAAGTCCCGAACAACAAAATGCCTTTAATCAGATCAACGTAGATTTTTCAGAAAAAGATATTGTTCTATTACATGGTGTTACTGCATCAGGTAAAACAGAGATTTATATACGGCTGATTCATGAAGCACTTGAAAGGGGAAAATGTGCTTTGTATCTGCTACCGGAAATTGCCTTAACAACTCAGATAATTGAAAGGTTACGGTTTCATTTTGGGGCAATCATTGGCGTATACCATTCCCGGTTGAGTGAAAATGAGCGCGCAGAGGTTTGGAAAAAAGTTTTAAACGGAGAATTTCAAATTATCTTAGGGGCACGTTCTTCTGTCTTTCTTCCATTTGATGATTTGGGTTTAGTGATCGTTGATGAAGAGCATGAGGTGTCTTATAAACAATTTGACCCGGCGCCCCGATACCAGGCAAGAGATACGGCTATATTCCTGGGCTATCTTCACAAAGCCAAAGTCCTGTTAGGTTCTGCTACTCCTTCCATTGAAAGCTATTATAATGCGAAGGCTGGAAAATATGGATTGGTAACCTTAAATCAGCGATATGGGGCAGCTCAACTTCCTGAAATTGAAATTGTGAGCCTGAAAGCTGATATCAAGCAAAAAACAGCAAATCCCTATTTTACGCCAATATTAATAAAGAATATAGAAGAAGCACTTTCAAAAAAGGAACAGGTTATTCTTTTTCAAAATAGGAGAGGTCACACCCCGTTTTTACTTTGCGCAACTTGTGGTTATTCACCGAAGTGCATTCACTGTGATGTAAGTTTAACCTATCATAAAAGCAGCGGACAATTGCATTGTCATTATTGCGGTTTTCGGGAAGATCTTATCCAGGTATGCCCGGCCTGCGGTTCTACACATATTGAAAATAAAGGTTTTGGTACACAGCGAATAGAAGAGGAGCTTGGATTCTTATTGCCGGATGCCAAAATGGCCCGTCTGGATTTAGATTCGACGCGATCGAAATACAGTTTTGAAAAGATCCTGAATGATTTTGCGGAACATCGTTTTGATATCTTAATCGGTACTCAGATGGTTACCAAAGGGCTTGACTTTGGAAAAGTAAGCCTGATTGGGATTATCAATGCGGATAGCCTGATTAATTATCCGGATTTTCGGGCTTTTGAGCGTAGTTTTTCAATGTTATCTCAAGTAAGTGGAAGAGCCGGCCGGCGCGATATACAAGGAAAAGTAATTATCCAGGCTTATGCAACGGGACATCGTATTCTGGAGCAAGTAGTAAACCACGATTATGAAACCATGTTTTTAACGGAGGTTACTGAACGCAAAAATTACGGCTATCCGCCATTCTTCAGGTTGATTAAAATAGAAGTCAAACATAAAGACAATTTTCTCGTTGTAGATTGTGCCAATCGTTTGGGAATCAGTTTGCGCCAGCAATTTGGCGAACGGGTTCTTGGTCCGGAGCAGCCTTTAATCGGGCGAGTCCGAAACTATTACATAAATACCATTTTGCTCAAAGTAGAACGCGCATCCGTTAGTATTTCCAAGGTAAAAGAAGTGTTAAAAGACATCTTTCAAAATTATAATGCCGATAAACAGAATAAAGGCTCATTTTTACATATCGATGTAGATCCATATTAATTGCTTCTTATTCAAGGATGTGCGTTTTGTTTCAAAAAGACGTGTTTTTTTACTTAATTTTGGACAATTATGGCTTATAAATTTATTGATAATTATCGCGAAAAGGGCGCAAGAAAGCTGTTGGTTAAAACGCTTGAAAATCGTGGTATTGAAGATAAAGCCGTTTTACGGGCAATTGGAAAAGTCCCGCGCCATTTCTTTTTTGATGAAACGTTCTGGATCAAAGCATATCAGGATATCGCCTTTCCAATAGGTGATGGACAGACAATCTCTCAACCTTATACGGTTGCTTATCAAACTGAACTTCTTCATATCAAACCAGGTGATAAAGTACTCGAAATAGGTACCGGCTCTGGCTATCAAACTTGTATATTGATGGAGCTAGGTGCTGAAGTTTACACCATTGAAAGACAGAAAAACCTTTACGATCGTACAATTCAGGTATTGCCTTATATGGGTTATCGTCCAAATTTCTTTTATGGTGACGGATCAAAGGGCATTGCAGAACATGCGCCTTACGATAAAATCATTGTTACCGCGGGTGCTCCTATGGTGCCGGAAATTATGCTAAAGCAACTTAAAATCGGAGGAATTCTGGTTATCCCAGTTGGAGATGAAAAGCAGCAAAAAATGATGACGGTTCTAAGAGTAGGAGAAGATGATTTTGAAAGAATTGAATTGGATACCTTTCGTTTTGTACCGCTTGTTGGTGATGAGGCGTGGTAATAAGCACCACGCCTAAGCTATTCTAATAAAAGTTATTAATATTGTTCATCCTCATTAGGGAAGGAATTATCCTTTACATCACTTATATATTGGTGTACAGCTTCTTTAATCTCTTTATTTAAATTTAAATATTGTCTTAAGAACTTAGGTTTGAAGTTTTCTGTTAAACCTAGCAGATCATTGATAACCAATACTTGTCCATCACAAGATGGGCCTGCTCCAATACCAATTGTTGGAATGCGGGAATGACTTGTTAATTCATGCGCCATTTTTGCCGGTATTTTTTCCAGAACAATTGCAAAGCATCCTATTTCCTGCAGAACCTGAAAGTTATGCTTTAAAATATGTGCTTCTGCCTCGCTTTTTGCACGTAAGCCATAGCCGCCGAATTGATTAACGGATTGAGGTGTAAGGCCCAAATGCCCGATAACCGGAATCCCTGCTGCAACCATTTTTTCAACAGCTTCTTTGATTTCAATGCCGCCTTCCAGTTTGACTCCTTGCGCCCCGGTTTCCTTCATAATGCGTACCGCGGAGTCTAGAGCCTTGTTCGGACATCCCTGGTAGCTCCCAAAGGGTAAGTCAACAATTACCATTGCGCGTTTTACCGCCCGAACGACAGATGCTCCATGATAGATCATTTGATCTAAAGTAATGGGCAAGGTTGTGTTATAGCCGGCAAATACATTTGCTGCAGAATCGCCTACCAGAATTATTTCGATTCCCGCTTGATCCAAAATTGTCGCCATTGAAAAGTCATAGCCGGTAAGCATGGTGATTTTTTCACCTGTTTTTTTCATCTCCAGGATGATATTCGTATTAATTCGCTTTGTTTCTTTGTGTACAGACATAAACACAAATGTAAATAATTCATTTCATTTTTTGTTACCTTTGTTTATATGTTGACAATAACAGAAGAGAACTATTTAAAGGCACTTTTACATCTATCGGCTAGTGAAACGTCACCTTCCGGTGTTGGGACTAATCAACTGGCTGCGCAGTTAAATGTTCGTCCGGCAACTGTTAACAACATGGTTAAGCGTTTAAAGGATAAGGAATTAGTTGACTATGAAAAGTATGGCAAAATCTTTCTTACCACAAGTGGAAAGAAGCTGGCTATACAGGTGATCCGAAAGCACAGATTATGGGAAACGTTCTTATTTACCAAGCTTGATTTTACATGGGATGAAGTGCATGAAGTTGCAGAACAGCTTGAACATGTGCAATCTGAAAAGCTAATTGAAAAGCTTGATAAGTTTTTAGATTACCCTCAGTTTGACCCCCATGGAGATGAAATTCCATCAAAGAACGGTACTTTTAAAATGGAATTTAAAAAAACACTGGCTGACAGCATTCCGGGCGATGTTTGTGAGGTCATTTCAGTGAAGGATAATAATACTGATTTTCTTCAATATGTTGGTTCATTAGGTATCGGAATTAACAGCAAAGTTGAGGTGATCAACCGGCTGAATTTTGATGGCACACTTTCTTTGCAGATAGAAAATAATAAGGTTAGTGTTTCTCAAAAGATCGCTGAAAATATTTATATAAGATAATTATGAAATTGTCATCAGACATTAATGTAAAGAATAAAAAAGCGTATTTTGAATACCATATACTTGATAAATACATTGCAGGTATTTCGTTATTGGGTACAGAAATCAAGTCAATCCGTGCAGGAAAGGTAAATATCAACGATTCTTTCTGTTCGTTTCTGAACGACGGTCTATACATCCGTAATATGCATATCTCAGAATATTCACACGGATCTTTTTATAATCATGAGGCTCGCCGTGACCGGAAGTTGTTGTTGACGAATAAAGAACTTAAGAAGTTACTCGTAAAAGGAGAAGAAAAAGGATTCACCATCATACCGTTAAGGATGTTTATCAGCGATCGGGGATTTGCTAAATTAGAAATTGCCTTGGCACAAGGTAAAAAAGACTTTGATAAGCGGGAAACGATAAAAGAACGTGAAAATAAAAGAGAGCTTGCCCGCGTAATGAAACGCTAACAAGCTCTTTTATAATTTAGAAATATTATTTAATCCTGTATTGCTTTCCAGATCAGATCTTTTAATTCTGAAAGGTTTTTCTGTGCTACTGCGGAGATAAAAACATGCGGGATATCTTTTGGAAGTTCTTTTTCCATTTCATCTTTTAGTTCGTCATCTAGCAAATCCAGTTTGGTAATCGCTAAAATTCGCGGTTTGTCGACCAGTTCCGGGTTGTATTCTGTCAGTTCCTTTAATAAGATATTGTATTCTTCTGTAATGCTTCGGTCAGTGTCTGAAGGAATTGTGAATAATAAAACAGAGTTTCTTTCAATATGCCTTAAAAAGCGATAACCCAAACCCTTCCCTTTTGACGCTCCTTCAATGATACCCGGAATGTCTGCCATAATAAATGACTTGTTGTTACGATAGGAAACAATTCCAAGATTCGGAACAAGGGTAGTAAAAGCATAATCTGCAATTTCTGGTTTAGCTGCAGACACAACAGAAAGAAGGGTTGATTTTCCTGCATTTGGAAAGCCTACTAATCCTACGTCTGCCAGAATCTTCAATTCAAGGATCATCCAGCGTTCCTGGCCTAATTCTCCTATTTGGGCAAAACGGGGTGTTTGCTTCGTTGCACTTTTAAAATGCCAGTTTCCTAAGCCTCCGCGACCTCCGGGAGTCAGAATTTTGGTTTCTCCATCTTCGGTAATTTCAAAAAGTATTTCTCCCGTTTCAAAATCTTTTGCGACTGTTCCAAGAGGTACTTCTAAAACCTCGTCGTCGCCATCTTTCCCGGTACAGAGTGATTTGCCACCGTTCTCACCATTTTCTGCGATAACGTGTTTTCTGAACTTTAAGTGAAGAAGGGTCCAAAGCTGACTATTCCCTTTTAATATGATATGGCCACCACGACCACCATCGCCACCATCCGGACCACCTTTTGCAGTGTTTTTGTCTCTATGTAGATGGGCAGAACCCGACCCTCCTTGTCCTGAACGACAACAGATTTTTACATAATCTACAAAATTTGAGCCTTGGGCCATGTTTTTTTATTTTAATTGTTCTACAACTTCAGAAATCTTTGAGAATATATCTTCGATTGTACCTATTCCGTAAACTGTATTTAGTTTACCTTGTTGATTATAATAATTTGCTACAGGAGTAGTTTTGGATTGATATTCTGCAATTCGTTTGCGGATAATTTCAGGATTGGCGTCATCGGGTCTTCCGGATTCCTTGCCACGAAGCAATAATCTCTTTTCTAACTCTTCGTTATCTACTTCCAAAGAGATCATTCCTGAAATATGCTCCTTGTGAATGCTCAATAATGCATCTAAGGCTTCCGCCTGAGCTACCGTTCTTGGAAAGCCGTCAAAAATAAAACCTTTGGCATCAGGGTTCTCTTTTAGCTTGTTGCTAATCATCCCGATTACTACCTCATCCGGTACCAATTGACCGTTATCCATCAGTTGTTTTGCTTCTAAACCCAGTTTTGTACCGTTAGCAATTTCACCACGAAGCAGATCACCTGTTGATAAATGCACTAGTTGGAATTTTTCGATTAGTTTTTGTGATTGTGTTCCTTTACCGGCTCCTGGTGGGCCAAACAATACTAAATTTAGCATAATGGTATAAAAGTTAAAAAGCCTAATCGGATGTTGGGTTAGGCTTTTGTAAATGTAAAATGTGCACCTGAACGAAGTAACCGAACAATTGCATTTCGGCACAAATATACAAATCGAACTGAGATTTTTTAAAACTAAATCCCAATCAGTTAGAAATTCATCAATATATGATGAACCAGACAGGAAAAATTTTATTTATAAATGAATCTGAAGGTGTTTGCTGATCCGGTATCGTATTGTCTTTATTGATCATACTAAAACAACTTCCATCTCATTCCAATTTGATACTGATTAATTTGCGCACTCGAGCTATTGTTTGCCTGGCTAGATTTTTCAAGTCCACGATAGCGAAAATAGATTTGCCTACTTCTAAACCAAGGCTATACCCTAATCTCTGCGCGCATTAAAAGGCTGGATCACCATTAACTAAACTATAATCCTTGTCGTTTAATAGCTTATTGAATTCTCCGCCTGTCAGAAGAGCAAATCCTGGCATTATTTTCAATTTGAATAATACGGGAAAATTAAAATACTGTAAAGATTTCGTTCCTTTTGGTATTTCGTTGGGTGATCGCTGCTTACATTCTTTGATCTTAGTCGCGTAATATTAAATGATAGCTCACTCTGTATAGCAATATGGTCTGTAAAATGGTAAGTGAGGAAACCCCCGACCTGCAGCCCAATCCTGTTGGAAGAGCAAAAGTTTTGTCCGTCAGAGTTTGATAGATTTAATCCGCCAAGAACTCCCATGTTTACCTGAGCTTCCGTTTTAGTTGATATAAAGAAAATCAAAACAAACAGCTGTATTATCCTTAATTTTGCCATTTTCAACATGTTTCAAAAGTACTTCATTATATTAATAAATAGAAACTGACTGTTGCAATATCTCAGTCAGTTGTTGACTACATGTGCAAAACATTATAAAAGAGTAAAATATGAACTTTAGGTAAAAATGATGAAGGGATAAAAGGGTATAAGAAATTATTATAATTAAATCCAAAAAACGAAAACGCAAGAAAATAACAAACGAAAAAATTAAGTTACAGTAAGACATTAGACCAGATTAATGAAACCATTGAAATCTTGAACGGAATCTATTACAGTCGTCCGGGAAATATCGGATAGTCGATATTTAAATCTCTTTCAATAAACAGCAACTTTGATCCCCCTAAGCTGGCTAGATGTTAATATGTATGGACAGGCATCAAATATTCATGCCAGTGCCTCTTTTTATACCGATTACCTTGATACCAACACTAATGGCAATGATGCTAATTATGTACATTCTATCTTACATAATGGCTGCCATAATGTACATTCTAACCAACATATTTGGTTTAATTTCGTACCTTTAAGCAAACGAAATGCAAAATGGATCAGTTATTACAATTTCAGGATAATTTATTGAGAGCTGTTGATAATTCTTTTAGACGATACCTTCATTCCAAAATAAATTGGCGGCAACGTATGATTGGAATAAAAGGGCCAAGAGGCGCTGGAAAAACAACTTTAATGTTGCAGTACATGAAGTACGATTTGAAAGAAGAAAGCATTAAAGCGATGTATATTACTGCTGATCATACCTATTTTTATAATCATACCTTACTTGATACGGCCATGGATTGGTTTAAACAAGGAGGTAGAATTTTGTTAATTGATGAGGTGCATAAATACCCCCAATGGTCAACAGAATTGAAGAATATCTATGACGGCTTACCAGAAATGAAAATCATATTTTCTGCGTCTTCTGCTCTGGACATCTATCGTGGTGAAGCTGATTTGAGCCGAAGGGTGATTAGTTATTCTCTAGCTGGTTTATCTTTTAGGGAATATTTGACATTTAAGGAGAACATTTATTTCAATGCTATCACCATGGAGGATATACGTTCCAAACATAGAGATCTGAGTCTTGGCGTATTAGAGAAAATTCAACCACTTCAGGCTTTTAATAGATACCTAAGAAATGGATATTTACCAATTATCGCAGAAGGCGAGGCTGAGTACTTACCGCGATTAGAACAGGTAATCAATGCTGTTGTTGATATGGATTTGGCTTATATTGCGGCATACAATGCAGGCACCGCGGTAAAAGTGAAACGACTTTTAGGAGTGATTGCTGAATCAGCGCCATTCAAACCTAATATAGCATCATTGGCAAGAAAACTAGAAATAAGCCGAGAAAGTGTCTATGAATATATTTATCAATTAAAGGATGCTAGGTTATTGAATATCCTTTCACTTGAAGGCAAAGGGGTGTCTAGATTACAAAAACCAGATAAAATATTCTTAGAGAATACCAATCTTTCCTTTGCTATAAGCTCAAACCCTGATAAAGGGAATATTAGAGAAACGTTCCTTTTAAATCAATTAATAAATACCGGCGAAAAGGTTTACGCGCCTGAACATGGAGATTTCCTAACGTCCGGTACCACTATAGAAGTTGGCGGTAAGGGAAAAGCAGCGAAGCAAGTAAAACAAATTAATGATCATATTATTGCAGTCGATGATATAGAAACAGGATTTGGAGTTAAAATTCCTTTATGGTTATTTGGTTTTTTATATTAAAAATATCGACCTTTTTAGAAAACGCCAAAACTATATTAGGTTTTTTTCTTGGTTGATATTAGTTGGGTACGAAACCGATTCTGTATTTAATTTTCAATTTTGGTCTTCTCTGTACCATTCAACAATCGATAAAAGTAATTTAGTTGTAATGGTAATATTATGTTACACGATATAGGGTAGCACAAAAATTATTACTACAGTCAAGAGGACCGATAACGTGTATAAATAAAATAAGTTCCAACTTTTTTTAAAGAGCTTGACAAACAATATAATTATAGATGCAACAATAAAAATGAATACGAAAATGGAAGAAAACTCCCATATGCCGCTTAACACGACAGCTGTAGTACTGTCTGGAAAAACTGCGGTTATCAGATAGTTACACAGTACAAAAGCGGATATGGAAGTGTTACTCCAGATCAGTGTCAACATTGTGTTTCGATTTGATAATTTCGATTCATCTCGGAGTTTCTCTCTATGTTTCATTGATTATTTATTAAGGACATGGGGTGAGATGCTTCCGGTTTGTTGGGCAACTATAGCTCAAATTTAAGATTTATTACTTAGAGCTATTGCAAGGCTTGTTTTACAGTCTCCTTGTTGGGCTTAGAAATAGGTATTTTTTCTCCAGACGTTAAGAGTAGAATACCACCGTCTTCTTTTAACCAGCTTTTTACGTATTTTGGATTTACTAAATGGCTTTGGTGAGTTCTTAAAAATCCGTTTGGGCGCAGTAAATCTGCATATTCTTTAAGTGATTTAGAAACCAATATTTTTTCATCACTAGAAAGGAAGAAGTGGGTATAAGTATTGTCTGCTTCGCAACGTATAATCTCCGATAAAGTAACATACCTTATTTCGCTTTGCATCTGTAGGGCAATTTTGCTAACGTTTGTTTCTGGCTTTTTTAGTTGTTGCAGTAAAAAATCGAGCTGCGAAGTTTGTATTTGTGTTGTCAATTTATGTTCGGCTTTATTTACCGCATTCATCAGCTCTTCAATATCAATGGGTTTTAAAAGATAATCTAAGGCGGCAAATTTTACCGCTTGTATCCCATACTGGTCGTAAGCGGTAACAAAAACAACTTCAAAATTACGCGTTGGAAGCATTTTTAGTACATCAAAACCTGTTTGCTCGCCCATTTGAATATCCAGAAACACTAAATCAGGCAAATGTTTTTCAATAACATCAACCGCATCGCTTACACTTTGTGCTGTTGCGATTATAGTTACCTTCGGACAGTGCTTTTCTAGCAAAATTCGCAGGTTTTCTAAGTTGGAAATTTCGTCATCTATTAAAACTGCTCTCATCATATTATAGCCAATCGGTTAATGTTAAGCTTATTTTAGTGCCGTTAGTGGTTGATTGTACAGCTAAGATAAAGCGATTCTCTTTATAAATACTATTTAATAGTGCTATTCTACTATCACTTAATTGCAGTCCCAAGCCATTGCTCTTTTTTTCTATGTCAAATCCATTTCCATTATCAGTAACCGTTAACACCAAGTCATTTGCTTGCTTACTGAATGTGATACTAATTTTTCCATCGGTAGCTTTTTGTGATACGCCGTGCTTCACCGCATTTTCGACAAAAGGTTGTAGCAGCATACTTGGTATTTCAATGTTATCTAAATCCAAGTCTCCGGAGTGATTAATTTCGTACTCAAAGCCGAACCGCAATTGCTCCATTTGAAGGTAATCGTCTAATAAATTTTTTTCTTGTGATAAACTAATCAGTTCTTTATCATCAAGTACGTTACGAGTTAACCGGGCAAATTTAGAAAGGTATTTGTTGGCATTGTCTATTTCGTTTTTGTTCATCAAATTTTGAATGCCAGCGAGTGCATTAAACAGAAAATGAGGATTTAATTGAGAACGAATGGAGTTAAGTTTGAGCTTTGAAATGTTTTTTTGCTGCTCTTTTTCCGCTAGCTTCTTTTTGTTTCTTTTTTTGATGAAGTAAAGAATAATGAAGAAGACTAGTCCAATAGACAATGCTGCGATTAGCGTATAAACTAAAAGTTCTTTTTTAGTATAGTTCTCTTCATCTAGCGTTATAGAAAGCGTATATCTGCTTATATAATTTTCTATTTCTTTTGCTGAAATACCGCATTCCCAGCAATGTTTCCAGTCCATCAATGGCTGAATGATAATTTCATAATCTCCCGACTTTTTGAAAACGCTTTTATCGATTTTTACATAGGGCAAATACCCAGACCTGTCTTCTGCAACTATGCCACCATATAGCCAAGCAGTTGATTCAAAAATGATTTTATTGGTTTGCTTATTTTTTATAGTGGTATAATAAAGGTAGTCTATATCAGATTTGTCTTTTAAAAGCGTCAGTTCATGGTCTTTCTCCGTAAAAGTAAGATCTATTTTCTCTTCTGGGTCGATTATCCAACTAGAGTCAAATCCTTTATCCGTTGTGAAGTGCTTTGAAAAACCTGTAATTTTCGCTCGTGGAAAATGCTTACCATAAAAAACAGACTTCTGGATATTCAGCGGATTTTCGATGCTGTAGATTAGTATTGTAATAGTTTTACCTTTGATAGGGAAAACACCAAGTGTTGTAGAGTCTAAAACTTCGCCTTTGAAGTCGTCGTTTGGTCTGACGACCTCCTTTAGTGCCGCTATGTCAATCGACTTATTAACCACTATTGGTTTATCATCGGCTAAAATTGTGTACCGATAATTCTCCACACTATCTTTCTTTCTAAAATAAATTTGGATATTGACACTGTCAACCTCCGGCAAATATTTAAAAGAGGTATTCGGTTGATTTCTGAAGAAAGGAGCGTAATAGACATTTTTAGCAGCGCTATCGACGGACATAAGCAGTCTTCCTCCACCAGGGTAGGTGCGAGAAAAGTCGATGCCTTTTTGCGCATTTACCGTGGATAGCGCAATAATGAAGCTGAGAAATGGGAAGATGATCTTTTTCATGGCGTTTAGTTTAATTTTCATCAAACTTGTCACAATAATAGCAAAACTAAAATCATAAAACAGCAAAGAGCAGTGTTTGAAATAGTAAGTGTAGTGTTCCGTACAGTATTTTGAATATTTCTATGAGAGACTACTTTTGTTAAATCAACGCGATTGTGACGTTAGCCAGCAAGTGCGAACGAGCGAGGACTAAAGTCAAAAGTACTGAACTTAATAATCAGTTATATTAAAAAGCACCAAATGAAAATTTTGTACTTTAAAGTGTTATAGGAATCCAGTTCGATGAATATTCGGATATCTCAAGATTACTTGCCTAACTTAATTTAATCTTGGATCAATTTCAAATGTTGTGTGTGAATTGAATAAGATTCCGTTTTTTTGTAAAAAAACTAAGATTGATGATCTTTCCGGTATTCAAAACTGTCCACCTGCGCCGTTTTACACATAAGGACACTTTCTGCCCACGGATGGGAAAGTCCTGGATGCTCACCTCCAGGGGTTCATCTTTATATTCCTGTGGAGGCAGGTTCTTCTCTTCAAGATAGATACGGAGCCCCGTAGAGTCTTTTTCAACGTTTATCAGATCAAAATAATCCAGTATGCCTTCGGGAAGCAATAAGGGTATAGTAGGCCGGTTCCAAAATAAATGTGTTCTTTAGCTTTTATAAAAACACAGAAAGAAATTATTCCCTTCCCACCAACAATTCCGCTTGATCCCTTTTTTGTTTGATCAGATCCGCACAATTTTCGCACAAATGGCACAAAAAAACCCGCTTAGAATTTTCTAAGCGGGTTTCGTGCACTTGAAGGGAGTCGAACCCCTAACCTCCTGATCCGTAGTCAGGTGCTCTATCCAGTTAAGCTACAAGTGCGTCCTGAATCGGAATGCAAAGATATAATTCAATTCCAATATCTGAAAATATTTTCGATAAAATCTTTTATTTAATTTTTAATAGGCACTGATTTTCTCATTTTCTTCTTGTTTATCAGAACATTATGGCTTGTTTTAAAAATAAGGAAAACATCTGTATGTAATTAAAAACTGTCTTAGTGATGCTTTTTTACTAGCTTTAACGTTATAAAATAGTAAAGAAGATTAGGACAGATAAGCAATGGAGATTACAAGCTATTTAAATTTTAGTCAAAAGAGTAAGATGAAACGTAAAACGATTCGTGTACGAGATATCAGTATCTCTTATATATTGCGCGATGTAGATATGGCTGAAACGACAATTATTTTTATCCATGGCTTTCCTTTCAATAAAAACATGTGGCTTTCTCAATTGGACGATCTGCCCCCAACAATCCGTGGGATCGCAATGGATATACGCGGACATGGAAACACCACAACGGGACATGGTTTTTTTAATGTTGATGTTTTTGCAAAAGATCTTCTTGCCTTCATTCAGGCCCTTGAATTAAAAAATGTGGTTGTTTGTGGCGTATCAATGGGTGGCTATATTGCTTTAAGGGCATATCAGTTAAATCCTACATTGTTTTCCGGGATCGTTTTAAACGATACGCATTCCTTTTCAGATACCGATGAAGAGAAAATTAAACGTTTTGCAACCATTGAATCCGTTTTAAAACATGGGAAGCGAAGCTTTTCAATCGGGTTTATCCCAAAGATTTTTTCAGAAAAATCAATAAAGCAACGACCTGAAGCTGTTGAATTGATCAAAAGTTCGATAAGAAGAAATACGGAATCGACTATTTGTGCGACTTTATTGGCGCTGGCTTCCCGAACCGATACAACCCAGGTTCTGGAAAATATAAACGTTCCTGTTTTGATTTTGAAAGGACAGGAAGATAAAATTGTTTCTCTTGAGCAGGTAAAGGCCATGGAGATGCTAATCCCGGATGTGAAATACGTGGAATTTCCGGATTGCGGACATTTGCCTAATCTGGAAAATCCAACACGTTTTAATGGTGAAATCAGAAACTTTTTAATCAGTAAAATTCTTTAGGCATTATTTTTGGATAAAAAATGGCTTAGATTTGTTCTCTAATCCAATTAAAAATGATTCGTGTCGCTATTAATGGTTTTGGCCGGATCGGTCGGAATACTCTTCGAACTATCCTGAGTCGAAAAGAAGATATCAAGGTTGTCGCAATAAATGATCTGGCTGATAGTAAAACACTTGGCCATCTTTTTAAGTATGATTCAGTGCATGGTCCTTATCAGGGCGAGGTGATAAATCAGGATGGAAAAATAATCATTGATGGAAACGAAATTCAGGTTTTGTGTGAGAAAGACCCTGAAAAATTACCCTGGAAGGAATTAAATATTGATGTCGTAATTGAGTCCACAGGCTTTTTTACGAACAAGCAGGGTGCTGAGAAGCATCTTCATGCGGGTGCCGGTCAGGTTATTGTGTCTGCGCCTTCACCCGACAAAGAAATTCCTACACTGGTTTTGGGTGTAAATGATTCACTTATTAATCTAAAATCGCCTATACTTTCAAATGCCTCATGTACAACAAATAATGTGGCCCCTTTGGTAAAGATATTGGATGAAAACTGGGGAATCATAGATGGCTACATTACCACGGTTCATTCCATGACAGGAGATCAGAACCTGCACGATGCACCTCATCGTGATTTGAGAAGGGCCCGGGCTGCCTCAGTCTCCATTATTCCAACGACTACCGGCGCTGCAAAAGCAATTACAAATGTGTTTCCACATTTGGAGGGAAAGCTAGGAGGGGCGGGTATACGGGTTCCGGTATTAAATGGCTCTTTGACTGATTTTACCTGTAACCTTAAAAAACAACCCACTGTAAAAGAAATTAATGAGGCATTTAAGAGGGCGTCCGAAGGATCTTTAAAAAACATTCTTCAATACACAGAGGAGCCAATTGTGTCAGTCGATATCCTCAACAATCCATATTCCTGCATTTTTGATTCTTTACTTACTTCTGTTGTTGGAGGCCTGGTAAAGGTAGTTGGCTGGTATGATAATGAATATGGATATTCCAATCGTTTGGTCGACCTGTTGCTATTAATAGAACAGAATACAAAAAAATCATAAATGGAAATAAAGTACATTCAAGCAGAAGAAACCTTGCCGCTGCGAAGTTTGCAATTAAGGGATGGCTGGGAATTGGAACGCTGCCGATTTGATTCGGACGAGGTTGAAGGGGCCGTTCATTTGGCTCAGATTGAAGACGACGAACCTGTTTGTATAGTATCCCTGCATCCTCAATCGCATGAAAAATTAGCAGGAAAAGGGTTTCAGCTGCGTGGTATGGCTACACATCCCCATTATCTGGGTAAAGGTTTGGGCAGAAAATTAGTATCGTTTGCTGTAACTGCTCTAAAGTGTGAGAATGCAGATTACATCTGGTGTAATGCACGTAAGAATGCCTATACTTTTTATGAAAAGCTGGGTTTTAAATATATGTCGGAAGAATTTGAAATACCTACCGCAGGTCAACATCGCGAAATGTATTTATTGCTTTCAGAGTGAGTTTGTTTCTGTCACGAATTATTCTAAATTTGTTGCTTGAATTCTAAGAAATATAATGATGAAAACAATTGATGATATAAATTTTTCCGGTAAAAAAGCTTTAATACGTGTCGATTTTAATGTTCCTTTAGACGCTCAGTTTAATGTAACAGACGATACAAGAATTCAGGGTGCATTGCCAACAATAAAAAAAATATTAAATGACGGAGGATCAGTAATCCTGATGTCGCATTTAGGACGTCCGAAAAATGGTCCTGAAGACAGATACTCTTTAAAACATATTATAAATCACCTTTCCAAAGAGTTAGGAACACAAGTACAGTTTGCAAATGATTCCATTGGTGAAGAGGCTAAAGAAAAGTCGGCCAATTTGAAACCTGGAGAAGTTTTATTGCTTGAGAACCTTCGTTTTTATAAAGAAGAAGAAAAAGGAGATAAGGATTTTGCGAAAAAACTTGCTGAATTAGGTGATGTATATGTGAATGATGCGTTTGGAACAGCTCACCGGGCCCATGCTTCAACTTCGATTATTGCAGATTACTTCCCCGGCAATAAATACTTCGGTTATTTGATGGCTGCTGAATTAGAAAACGCACAACGCGTGCTTGAACATGCAGAAAAGCCATTTACGGCCATTATGGGCGGTGCAAAGGTATCCGATAAACTTCAGTTGATAGAAGCTTTATTGAGTCGCGTTGATAATTTAATTATTGGTGGCGGTATGGCTTATACCTTTATAAAAGCTCAGGGTGGAAATATTGGTAATTCCTTAGTTGAACCTGATAAGCTGGATCTGGCTTTGGAGTTAATGAGAAAAGCTGATGAAAATGGAGTAAATCTGGTTTTACCTACAGATGCGGTCATAGCGGATGAGTTTTCAAATGATGCGCCGCATTATGCAGGTGCCAACAATGAAATTCCGGATGATAAAATGGGATTGGATATCGGTCCGGATTCAGCAGAACATTTTGCTCAGATTATTAAAGCATCCAAAACGGTCCTGTGGAATGGTCCAATGGGCGTTTTTGAAATGGATAATTTTGCAAAAGGTACAAAAGCAGTTGCCAGTGCAATTGTTGCTGCGACAGAAAATGGTGCTTTTTCTTTAATTGGTGGTGGAGATTCAGCTGCTGCAATTTCAAAATTTAAAATGACCGAACATGTAAGTTATGTCAGTACAGGCGGTGGCGCTCTACTTGAATATATGGAAGGAAAGGAATTACCGGGCGTAAAAGCAATCGGATAAATCGTTTTTAATATAATTTCGCTGAAAGGCCGCATCAGATTTCTGATGCGGCCTTTTTTGTAGCTTGTAATTAACTTCCGGTAAATTGCCTCGTAAATAAATCTACATTAAGTCCTAATCAGCTTTACATGAGTGTGCAGTTAGTGTGTACTGAGTGTGCACTCAGTGTGTTCTTTTTATCATTTTAGCACACTTAATACACAGTAACAACAGATTCTTATCACATTAAACTAAAGGTAATATAAACTTATTATAGATTTAATGTAGTATCGTTATATGCTAAATGCATTCCGACAATCCCATCAATCTTTTTTTGGATTTCTAAAAGAGCTTTCAATTTTTAACAAAGACACTTCATAAGAAATTGGATTTTTCACCTAAAGTTGGTGTTGAAAACTTTTTTGTGGGAGAAAGTGGGAGAAAGTGGAAGAAATTCATACTTTTACATTTGATTAGTAGAAATGTCTAAAGTATGAATCATTTCCTCGGAGAATATGAATGCAAGCTCGACACCAAAGGTAGAATGGTGTTACCTGCTGCGCTCAAAAGGCAAATGCCTGATGTTGAGCGGGAAGGGCTCGTTATTAACCGGGGTTTAGAGTCGCATTTAGTGATTTATACGCGCACGGAATGGAATAAAATTATGGATGAGCTAAGTCGTTTGAATCAGTTTGAACGAAAGAGCAGAGAGTTTATCCGAAAATTTATGCGCGGGGCAACCGAATTAACATTGGATGCATCCGGTCGCGTATTGCTTCCAAAATCTTTATTGGGCTATGCAGATATCTCTTCGGAAGTAGTTTTAGCGAGCCAGTTTAATAAAATAGAAGTTTGGTCTAAGGCCAAGTATGATGAACAGTGGGAAAATGAAGGCGATGATTTTGCTGTATTGGCAGAGGAAGTTATGGGAAATTTAAGAAGGAGGGAAGATGGAGAATGATTATCATATGCCGGTGATGCTTGATAAATGCATTGAAGGACTTCAGATTAATCCGGGTGGAGTTTATGTAGATGTTACATTTGGTGGTGGTGGCCATTCCAAAGAAATATTAAAAAATTTAGATCAATCAGGAAAGTTGTTTGCATTTGATCAGGACCCTGATGCTTTAAATAATGCTATTCCTGATGACCGCTTTACCTTAATCCATCAGAATTTCCGTTTTTTAAAGAATAACTTAAAACTTAGAGGGGTTGGAGAAGTTGACGGCATTCTGGCTGATCTGGGTATTTCATCTCATCAGATTAATGAGCGGGAACGCGGATTTTCAACGCGCTTTGATGCGCAGCTGGATATGCGCATGGATCAGGTCGGCGATCTGGACGCAAAAAATATAATCAATGAGTATAGTGAAGAGGAATTGCATCGGATTTTCGGGATGTATGGTGAGATTCAAAATGCTAAAACGCTGGCAAGGACCATTGTCTCTTCGCGGATTCATGAACCGATTGTTGGCGTCAACCAGCTGAAGGCTTCAATAGCGAAAGTGGTACCCAGGAATAAAGAGAATAAATACTACGCGCAGGTTTTTCAGGCTTTGCGAATTGAAGTGAATAAGGAATTAGAGGCTTTAGAAGCTTTTTTAATGCAATCGGTTATGGTTTTGAAACCCGGAGGAAGATTGGTTGTAATGTCCTATCATTCACTTGAAGATCGCCTGGTGAAAAATTTTATGTTAAAAGGAAAATTCAGAGGCGAAGTTGAGAAAGATTTTTTCGGAAATGAAATCAAGCCTTTTAAAGTAATTTCTAAAAAAGTGATCGTGGCTTCCCCGGAAGAAGTTGAAAATAATAATCGTGCTAGAAGTGCAAAATTAAGAATTGCGGAAAGGATTTAGAGAATGGCGAATACGTATAAAAAAGAACCTTTAAGTGAAAAAGTGCAACAGGAGATGCAAGATTCTGTTGAAGAAAAAGCCTCTGCAACTGAGGAGTTTTTTCAGAAGCTGCTTTCAGGAGGTAAAATGTCATCGGTAACGGTTGTTAATAGCATTCCGTTTTTACTTTTTTTAGCGTTTTTAGGTATTGTATATATTGCTAACAGACATTATGCCGAAAATACGGTTCGGAAAATTGCGAAAATAAACAAAGAGGTGAAGGTGCTGAGCTGGGAATTTAAAACGTTAAAAGCAGATTTAATGCTCAAGAGCACACAATCAGAGGTACTGGCTTTGGTTGATACAGTTGGTTTAAGAGAGTTGGTTGAACCACCCAGAAAAATAGTTGTAAAAAGTCAGAATACAAAATAAGAAATAGAGATCGTGAATATTAGAACTGACATATTGCTAAGAGTCTATATTTCCTTTGGAATTATGGTGGTGATAGCGTTGGCTGTATTGTATAAGATGTTTACAATACAATTGGTTCATGGTGAAAAATGGGCAGCTATGGCTGATAGTTTATCAACGAGATATGTTGATGTAGATGCAGCCAGAGGAAATATTTATTCGGTAGACGGAAGCTTACTGGCTACATCCGTTCCGGAGTATGACATCCGGATGGATTTATTAGCACCTGGTATTGAAGAAGATACCGATTTTTATTCAAAGGTAGACTCATTAGCAAAGTCCTTGTCCTTATTTTTCAATGATAAATCTTCCGCTCAATATTCCCGTTTATTGCGGGTGGCACGCAGTCAGAAAAACCGCTATTTTTTAATTAAGCGTGATGTTAGCTATCAGGCTATGAAAAAGATGCGGACTTTTCCAATTTTTAATTTGGGGGTTATGAAAGGGGGGATGATTGCTGAACAAAAGAATAAAAGGATTATGCCTTTCAAGAATTTAGCAGAGCGTACAATTGGTTATAAAAATGAGCATGTACAGCCGGTTGGCTTAGAGGGTGCTTATGCCAATTATATTGATGGAGAAGGAGGTAAACGTTTGGTGCAGCGTATTGCCGGTGGTGTTTGGATGCCTGTAAACCCGGATATGGATGTTGCACCGGTTGACGGAGCGGATATAATTTCGACAATTGACATTGGTATGCAGGATGTTGCCCAGCGTGCTTTGGAAAAGCAATTAATAAAAAGTAATGCAGATGTTGGTTGTGTGATCTTAATGGAAGTTGCAACCGGTGAAGTACGGGCAGTGGCCAATTATACCCGGGTTTCAGAAGGAGTCTATAAAGAAAAATTCAACTATGCGATTGCACAAAGTGCAGAACCTGGTTCCACTTTCAAGCTCGCTTCTTATTTGGTAGCGCTGGAAGAAGGAAAAATCGATACAGGTACAATTGTAGATACGGGGGACGGTACTTTCCGCGTATATGGAAAAACCGTAAGAGATTCTCATAATGGAGGTTATGGTAAGATCAGTGCCAAGAGAGCTTTTGAGGTTTCTTCTAATACAGCGATAACCAAACTTATCTATACTCACTATAAAGACAGCCCGGCAGAGTTTACCAAACATTTACATAGGCTTCATTTAAATCAGAAGCTGGGTTTGCAATTTCCCGGAGAAGGACGTCCATTGATCAAAACACCGGATGCTAAATCATGGAGTGGCTTATCTTTAACGCAAATGTCTTATGGTTATGAGCTATTGATGACTCCGCTTCAGATGCTGACTTTTTACAATGCAATTGCGAATGATGGTAAAATGGTAAGTCCCTTGTTTGTGCGTGAGATCCGACGCTTAGGCAATACCATTGAAAATTATCAGGCACGTGTAATTGATGAGCAAATTGCATCACCTACTACCATAAATAAGCTACAGGAAATGCTTTTAGGTGCTGTAGAAAACGGAACTGGTAAGGGCTTAAAAAACAATATGTTTAAAATAGCAGGGAAAACCGGAACCGCTCAAATGGCGGATGGTGCTGCAGGATATCATGGTAAAAGAAAATATCAGGCTTCCTTTGCCGGGTACTTTCCAGCTGATAATCCGAAATATTCCATGATTGTCGTGGTACAAAATCCCCGGAACGGTTATTATGCTGCAAGTGTTGCCGGGCCGGTATTCAGTGAGGTTGCACAGCGTGTATACGCAAGTGACATTGCCATGTACCAGGGATTTAGTTCGTTCAAATCGGCGCGTAATACGATACAACCGGATACAAAAGCAGGTTCAGTCGAAGCTGTAAATCGTTTATATAGGGAATTTGGTGTTCATAAGGCTGCTTCAGATAAAAATGAGACCCCGGCTGTTGCCTATCATGATACGGATGCTGTAATAGGAAAGGTTCCGGATTTAAAAGGGATGGGTCTTAAGGATGCCTTATATATTTTGGGTAATGCAGGTTTTAAGGTTTCCGTAAACGGAAAAGGAAAGGTTGTGAATCAATCAATTGCGGCGGGAGAACAATTGACAAAGAATCTGTTAATTTCAATTGAACTGAAATGAAAAAGCTAAACGATATATTGAACGGCATACAGGTTCTTCAATCGAATGGATCTTTGGACATAGCAGTTCATGCGATTCATTTTGATTCGAGAAAGATACAGTCGGGCGATCTTTTTATTGCAGTAAAGGGAACCCTGACGGATGGTCATGCGTATATCGGGAAAGCGATAGATCAAGGTGCAATTGCCATTTTATGTGATCAGTTGCCATCTCGATTAAAAGAAGAAGTAACTTATTGTCTGGTTGCTGATTCAGCTTTAGCATTAGGTTTTGCGGCCCATAATTATTATGACAGGCCTTCTGAAAAAATAAAATTAGTCGGGGTAACCGGTACCAATGGAAAAACGACTGTCGCCACGCTGTTATATCAGCTGTTTGAAGGATTGGGCTATCATACCGGCTTGCTTTCTACAGTTGAAAATAAAATCGGGGAACAGGTTATTCCTGCAACACATACAACACCTGATCCGATTCGTTTGAATCAGTTGCTTCATCAGATGACAACAGAAGGTTGTGATTATTGCTTTATGGAAGTTAGCTCCCATGCCATTGTGCAGCACCGTATTGCTGGACTGAAATTCACTGGTGGATTATTTACCAATATATCTCATGATCACCTGGATTTTCATTTAACATTTGACAATTATATACGAGCAAAAAAAGCATTTTTCGACACACTTCCGAAATCTGCATTTGCCCTGACGAATGTTGATGACAAAAATGGCGTGGTCATGTTACAGAATACCATTGCATATAAGAAAACCTATGGATTGAAAAATCTGGCAGATTATAATGCACGGATTATTGAAAGCCATTTTAGTGGTATGCTGTTAAATATTAATAAAGAAGAAGTATGGGTGAAGCTTGTAGGTGATTTTAATGCACATAACCTGTTGGCTGTATACAGTACGGCTATGTTGCTCGATCAGGATAGCAAGAAAGTGCTCACTGTTTTAAGTCGTTTGCCAGGTGCCGAAGGTAGATTGGAAACGATGATTTCCAGTGACGGTAAGGTAGCCATCGTAGACTATGCACACACGCCCGATGCATTGGAGAACGTTTTAAAAACGATCCGGCAACTCCGCAAGGGTGATGCACAAATTATAACGGTAGCAGGTTGTGGAGGTGACCGCGATAAAACAAAGCGGCCGATTATGGCAAGGGTAGCGGTTGACTTAAGCGATAAAGTGATCCTGACATCCGATAATCCGCGTACAGAGGATCCTCAGGAGATTTTGAAGAACATGGAGGCAGGCATTCCTGCTGATAAAAAACGGAAGTCATTTACAATATCAGATAGAAGAGAGGCCATTCGCGCGGCTTGTCATTTAGCGCAATTGGGTGATATTATTTTAGTTGCTGGTAAAGGACATGAAACCTATCAGGAAATTATGGGGGTTAAGTATCCATTTGATGATAGAAAAGTATTGCAAGAAACTTTTAAAGAACAATAAAAACGGAATATGCTGTATTATTTATTCAAATATCTAGAGCAATTTATCCATATCCCGGCGGGTGGATTGTTTAATTATATTTCGTTTAGAACTGCGATGGCTGTGATCCTATCCCTGGTGATCACAACTGTATATGGAGGGCGATTAATCCGCATTTTGCATAACCGCCAGGTTGGGGAAACGGTTCGGAATTTGGGATTGGCCGGAGAAACTCAAAAGCAGGGAACACCTACTATGGGAGGATTGATCATCCTGGGAGGTATTTTGATTCCAACGCTTTTGTTTGCTAAACTCGAAAATATCTATGTGATCCTGATGTTAGTTACGACCATCTGGATGGGAGCTATCGGTTTTTTGGATGATTATATCAAAGTTTTCAGAAAGAACAAAGAAGGTTTGGCAGGCCGTTTCAAAATTATAGGACAAGTAGGTTTGGGGATCATTATAGCATGTACAATGCAATATCACCCCGATATTTTGACTCGTCAGAAAGTCGCATTGGATCAGGTTCCAAGTCAGTCAGAAACTCAATTAAGTAAGCAAACAACGGTTAACGGCCAGAGCTACTATACACAAGATGTAAAATCAACGAAAACAAATCTTCCTTTTTATAAGAAGAATGAATTTGACTATGGAAATGTTCTTACAATTTTCGGTATTCCTCCTGGCAAGTTTGTATTTCCACTGTTTTTAGTTGTCGTTGTTTTTATTGTAACGGCAGTTTCAAACGGAGCAAATATTACAGATGGAGTGGATGGCCTCGCAACAGGTACTTCAGCTATTATTGGTATTACCCTCGCCATTTTGGCCTATGTTTCCGGTAACTCCATTTTCGCTGATTATTTAAATATCATGTATATCCCCAATTCAGGTGAGTTAGTGGTATTTGCCGGCGCTTTTGTGGGGGCCTGCGTAGGCTTTCTCTGGTATAATTCCTATCCGGCGCAGGTCTTCATGGGCGACACAGGTAGTTTGGCAATTGGCGGCATTATCGCTGCGTTTGCGATTATGATTCGTAAGGAATTATTGATACCTGTATTATGCGGCGTGTTTCTGATTGAGCTGGTATCAGTAATTATGCAGGTTTCTTATTTTAAGTATACAAAAAGAAAATTTGGAGAAGGTAGAAGGATATTTTTAATGTCGCCTCTGCACCATCATTTTCAAAAAATGGGTTATCATGAATCAAAGATCGTAACCCGTTTCTGGATCATTGGAATATTGTTAGCGATCATCACCATCGTAACGCTTAAGATTCGATAATATGTTAGGAGAAGTAGATAAGAGCGGAAATTTTGTAAATCAGAACCTGGTAGTTTTAGGTGCCGGAGAGAGCGGTATTGGTGCGGCTGTTTTAGCTAAGCAAAAGGGATATTCTGTTTTTGTTTCTGATTTCGGGACCATTCTGACAGAGTATCGGGAACAGCTTCTGGCTGAGAATATTGAATTTGAAGAAAACACGCATAGTGAAAGCAGAATTCTGGATGCTGATGTAGTAATCAAAAGTCCGGGTATCCCTCAGACAGCAGCGATTGTTAAAAAGATAAAAGAAAAGCAAATTGAGATCTTATCGGAAATTGAATTTGCAGCTCAATATACTTCAGCAAAATTAATTTGCATTACCGGTTCAAACGGAAAATCGACTACCGCAACGCTAACCTGGTATATTCTTGATAAAGCCGGACTGAATGTGGGTTTAGCTGGAAATATCGGAAAGAGTTTTGCCTTGCAGGTTGCCCGTGAGAATTTCGATTATTACGTGCTTGAAATAAGCAGCTTTATGCTTGATGATATGTCTAAGTTAAAAGCCTATATAGCTGTTTTGCTCAATATAACACCCGATCATCTTGATCGATATGATTACAAGATGGAGAATTATGTCGAGTCAAAGTTTAAAATTATCATGAATCAAAGTGAGACTGATTTTTTTATTTATAACGCGGATGATGCCGAAACTCAAACAGGATTAGAAAAATATAAAAGTAAAGCAACGTCTCTTCCATTTAGCCAGCGAATAGAAGTAAAAGAAGGTGCTTTTCTGGACGAGTCAAACAATATAATTGTACATGTTACAAACCAACCCTCATTCATTATGTCAATAAACGAATTAGCCCTTCAAGGCAAGCACAATGTATACAATAATATGGCTTCGGGTATCGTTGCAAAGGTATTAGAATTGAGAAATGAATCTATACGCGAGAGTATGGGCGAATATCAAAATATTGAACATCGTTTGGAGCACGTTTCTCAAATAGCCGGAATAAATTTTATAAACGATTCAAAGGCGACAAATGTGAATTCTGTATGGTATGCCCTGGAAAGTATGCCGGCGAATGTTGTTTTAATTATGGGTGGAGTTGATAAAGGGAATGATTATAATATTTTAAAGGACTTAATCCGAAGTAAAGTGAGTGCAATAGTTTGCATAGGAAAAGATAATGAACGTATTCACGATGCGTTTGAGAATGAGACTGAAATTATTGTAAACACAAATTCAATGAAGGAGGCGGTAATACTTGCTTATAATTTAGCGAAAAAGGGAGATACAGTATTGCTGTCCCCGGCATGTGCAAGTTTTGATTTATTTAAAAATTATGAGGATCGCGGAAACCAGTTTAAAGCTGCCGTTCGTGAATTATAAATATTATAGAATTAATTTTAGAAAGCATGGTAGATAGAATATTTAGCAAACTCAAAGGAGACCGTTGGATATGGATAATCGTAATTATTCTATCTATCTGGTCTATGCTTGCAGTTTATAGTTCGGTTGGAACCCTGGCGTATAAAAACAGCAAAGGTTCTGAAGTATATTTAATAAAGCATACTTCTATGATAATAGGTGGTTTTGCTTTAATGTATTTTTCACATTTGCTAGACTATCGCTATTATGCAGGGATATCCAAGGTTTTAATGCTTGTCACCATTCCAATCTTACTTTATACATTAATTTTTGGAGACACGATCAATGATGCAAACCGGTGGGTTACGATCCCGGTAATTAATCAAACTTTTCAGACTTCGGATTTAGCCAAACTTGCATTAATAACATTTCTGGCAAGGATGCTCACCCGAAAGCAGAGCAATATTAAAGATGTTAAGAAGAGTTTTATTCCGGTAATGAGTTCCGTCTGTGTAATTTTTGTGCTTATTGCATGGGCCAATTTATCGACTGCATTAATGTTGTTTGCTGTAAGTATCTTATTATTGATTATAGGCCGGATCAGTTTAAGGCAAATAAGTTTGGTTTGCTTTGGCGGATTGATCCTTTTATTATTAGTCATGTTTGTGGGGCCTCGCAGGGCGACTTATACTTCCCGGATAAATACATATATAAAGGGAGGAGAGGCTGATCCTGACAAATCGTATCAGGCAGATCATTCTAAGATCGCAATAGCAACAGGCGGATTTTTTGGAAAAGGTCCTGGCAATAGCACTGAAAGGAATATACTGCCGCACCCATACTCAGATTTTATTTTTGCAATTATTGTTGAGGAATATGGCGCATTTGGAGCCATTGTCCTGGTGACTTTATACATTGTTTTTATGTATCGATGTATCCGAATTGTAACACAAAGTCCGAAAGCTTTCGGTGCTTTACTGGCTGCGGGTTTAGGTTTTAGTCTGACTATCCAGGCTTTGGCCAATATGGCCGTAGCTGTAGGGCTTGGTCCGGTAACGGGCGTTCCGCTGCCATTGGTAAGTATGGGTGGTACTTCTATACTTTTTACAAGTGTAGCCTTGGGAATTATATTAAGTGTAAGTAGAAATATTGAAGAGGTTAAATCAGATTCATCTAAAAAGGTTATTGTAGGTGAAATACCTGCAATGGGTTAAGTTATGGAAACAGGGAAGCGGATAATAATTAGTGGAGGAGGAACAGGTGGACATATATTTCCAGCGGTTTCGATAGCGCGTGCTTTAAAACGCATCGCGCCTGATACTGAAATATTATTTGTAGGAGCTAAAGGAAGAATGGAGATGGAGAAAGTTCCGGCTGCAGGTTTCAAAATTATAGGATTGGATATCCAGGGATTTAATCGAAAGTCTTTATTAAAAAATCTGGCTTTACCATTTAAGTTATTGAATAGTGTGAGGATGGCAAATAAGATTTTGCGTGATTTTAAACCCCATGTGGCAGTAGGTGTCGGAGGTTATGCTTCCGGTCCCTTATTGTATGCGGCAGGTAATCGTAGAATTCCTTACATCATTCAGGAACAGAATTCATATGCCGGTATTACAAATAAAAAATTAAGTAAAAATGCATTTCGGATATGTGTGGCATTTGATCATATGGATAAATTTTTCCCTGCGGAAAAAATCCTTTTAACAGGAAATCCGATCCGCAAGGAGTCAGTCGATATTCAAGGCAAGAGGCAGGAAGCATTGCAGTTTTTTAATTTGTCTGAAAACAGAAAGACTATCTTAGTTGTTGGTGGAAGCTTAGGTTCGTTAACATTAAATGATAGTGTGTTTGCGGCGCTTGACAATATTATTGCGCACAATATACAAGTCATATGGCAATGTGGTCCTTTTTATTATGAGTCATTTAAAGACAAACTGCCAGGTGAGTTTGAAAGTCAGATTAAGCTGTTTCCTTTTTTACAGCGTATGGATTTAGCATATGCTGCTGCTGATGTAATTATTTCCAGGGCTGGTGCGGGCACGATTGCAGAATTGTGTGTTGTAGGGAAACCGGTGATTTTAGTTCCGTCGCCGAATGTCGCCGAGGATCATCAATCCGTGAATGCAAATTCGTTAGCAAGTAAAAATGCCGCAGTGATTGTAAAAGACATCAACGCAAGAAAGGAATTAATAAGTACAGCTACCGAGCTATTGAAAAATGGAGCAAGATGCGTTGAGCTGTCGTCGAATATGAAAGAATTAGCGATTCTCGATGCAGATGATGTTATCGCAAATGAAGTATTAAAATTAGCAGGGAGGAATATATAATGAATATCGATCATATCAAAAATGTATATTTAATTGGTATTGGCGGCATTGGCATGAGTGGTCTTGCACGGTATTTTCATCATATAGGATACGCTGTTAGCGGTTATGATAAAACAGAGACGATTTTAACCAACGAATTGGTTCAGGAAGGAATCGAAATTATTTTTGAGGATTCAGCATCGCTGATTCCGAAAAGGTTTATTGATAATAAAACGGAAACACTTGTAATTTATACACCCGCTGTGTCTATTGATTCAACGATCGTACAAGCATTTAAAACTGCCGGGCATATCTTGCATAAAAGATCTGAAGTTTTAGGTTTTTTAAGTGCCAATAAATTTACGATAGCAGTTGCCGGCACACATGGAAAAACGACAACATCAACCATCGTAGCACATATTCTCCAGGATAGTGGATTTTCATGCTCGGCTTTTTTGGGCGGCATTTCACTCAATTACAACTCGAATGTTTTGTTTTCATCCAGCGATTTAATGGTGGTTGAAGCAGATGAATTTGACCGTTCATTTTTAACCTTACATCCGAATGTCGCAATTGTAACGTCAATGGATGCGGATCATTTAGATATTTATGGTGATCATCAACATTTAATTGATTCATTTAAGCTGTTTATTGATCAGGTTAAGGAAGACGGAATCCGCATCATTCATACAGGACTGGATTTGCCTGCAGACTCGTTTTATGATTTGGATAGCAGTGCGGATATATATGCCTCAAATATCCGGATAGTTGATACTGAATTCTATTTTGACTATCATCAGGGAGCGGAAATTATTAGAGATATTTTACTGGGAATACCCGGAAAGCATAATATTGAAAATGCAGTAGCAGCGATAGCAGCTGCAAAAGCATGCGGAGTTTCTGATGATTTAATTAAAACTGCGTTGGGTACATTTAAAGGTATTAAGCGTCGTTTTCAATACATCGTAAAAAGTCCGGATCATATCTATATAGATGATTATGCACATCATCCGAAGGAACTGGAAGCTTGTTTTGAAGCAGTAAAGAGCATCTATCCAGATCACAAATTTACGGTCATATTCCAGCCCCATTTATTCTCAAGAACGCGTGATTTTGGGGAAGAGTTTGCTGCTGCCTTAAGTAATGAAGGTATTGATAAATTGATTTTGTTGCCCATTTATCCGGCAAGAGAAAAGCCAATAGAAGGAATTACTTCAGAATGGCTGCTTGATAAAGTTCAATCAATTAATAAAGAATTATTATCCCCTGAAGAGGCATTGGAGTATGTAGAAAGCGTACATCCGGAATTGATCCTGACTGTTGGAGCAGGTGATATTGATCGTTTAGTGAAACCTATTAAAAGTATTTTAACAGATGATTAAACGGATACGAAATATTAAATGGAGAAGAGTATTTCTCATCATCTTCTGGCTGGGATGCATAACCGGTTTAGGCTTTTTAATGAGCTTTATTTCGGTTAAAAGTGAAGACTTTGCCTGTAGCGACTTACGGGTAATTATCCCCGGAGAACAGTCATTTGTAGCCAGAGAAGATGTGGACCGATTGTTATTTGAAAAACATGGAGCAATTATTGGAAAAACATTGTCATCCTTACCAATTCATGAAATTGAACGTGATTTAAAAGCCATTCCATTTATAGAGCAGGCCCTAGTGAATATTGATATGAATGGCACAATGACAATAAATATAAAACAAAGAAAGGCTGTATTAAGAATTATCAATGCACGGGGAGAGGATTTCTATTTAGATGAGCATGCTGTAAAAATTCCTTTGTCTAATCACTATGCCCCCAATGTTTTGGCTGCTAATGGTTTTATTCCGGAAGCATTTAATAAAAACCTGGATAGTATAGAAACTCCATTGCTGGAGGATCTATTTAATACCGCTAAATTTATACAACAAGATTCAATCTGGAATGATCAGATTGAACAGTTATATGTAAATAGAAACAATGAGATAGAAATGGTGCCAAGAGTAGGGAAACACCAGATAATTTTAGGTAACGCTGATTCGTTAAAAGTGAAATTTGACAAACTTTTATTATTTTATAAATACGTAGCTCCGACTGTGGGTTGGGATACTTATAAAGCTGTCAATTTAAGTTTCGCGAATCAATTAGTATGTACAAAAGAGGAGAACTTGATAAACAACAATATTAATTAATATGGATATGGAAAAAAGAATTACAACCAATAAAGAAGCACCCATTGTGGTAGGGCTTGATATTGGTACCACAAAAATCTGTGTTACAGTGGGCAGGCGAAGTGGGACCAATAAGATTGAGGTTTTAGGTGTAGGTTATGCTGAATCGTCAGGTGTTAACAGAGGGATGGTTGCCAACATTCAAAAAACAGTTTCAAGTATCACCCAGGCTGTGGAGGCGGCGAGTATTCAATCCAATGTTAATATAAACATCGTACATGTTGGTATTGCGGGTCAGCATATCAAAAGCCTGCAACATCGCGGAATCTTAACCCGCCGGGACGATACAGAAATAAACCGGAAGGATATTGAACAGCTGGTAGAAGACATGTATAAATTGGTTCTGCCTCCAGGTGAAGAAATTATCCATGTTTTGCCTCAGGAATTTACTATCGACAATGAACCGGGCATTAAAGATCCGATTGGGATGGCTGGCAGAAGGATGGAGGCTAATTTCCATATCATATCCGGTCATGTCAGTGCTGTTAAGAACATACAAAAATGTGTAACGAAAGCTAATTTAGAAGCCCAGGAGTTGATATTAGAACCCCTGGCCTCTTCCGAAGCAGTTTTAGATGAAGCCGAAAAAGATGCAGGAGTCGTATTGGTTGATATTGGTGGCGGAACTACAGATGTGGCTATTTTTCATGAAGGAATAATCAGGCATACTGCAGTGATCCCTTTGGGCGGCAATATTGTGACTGAAGATATTAAACAAGGATGCTCCGTTTTGCGAAATCAGGCAGAATTGTTAAAGATCAGATTTGGTTCTGCTTTGGCTGATGAAAATCGTGATAACGAAATTATAAGTGTTCCCGGTTTACGCGGAAGAGATCATAAAGAAATATCGGTTAAAAATCTTGCCTATATTATCCAGGCACGTATGGAAGAGATTATTGAGCATGTTTACTATGAAATAAAATCTTCTGGTTACGAACGAAAATTAATTGGAGGAATTGTAATAACCGGTGGTGGCGCGCAGTTAAAGCACTTAGTGCAATTGGTGGAATATGTTACCGGTTTAGATTGCCGGGTTGGTTTTCCAAACGAACATTTGGCTAAAAATGAAGAATTGCCTAAAAAGGTATTCGATGAATTGAAAAGTCCGCTGTATGCAACAGGTATCGGGCTATTGATTAAAGGTATTGAAGCGGCAGAATATAATGCAGAGTCAAAAGAAAAGCCAAATAAACTAGACGTTGTCAGTATTACCGAAAGCGGGCGTTCCCGTTTTGGTTTTCTTGATCGGCTGGTCAAGTTTATTAGTGATGATAGTAATGTAAATGTTGATGATAAGGATTATACAAGATAGGGTTATCCACATTTGGTAATTTTTCCACACTTTGCACATTTGTTGAAAAGTTTTGTGGAAAAGTCTTATTATTACATTAGAATAATTGAATAGAAATAAATTTAGTATATCGCTCAGCAAGAGTTAAATAAGGAATTGATATGGGAGAGTTAAAATTCGAAATGATCAAAGAGCAGTCATCAATTATAAAAGTAATTGGTGTTGGTGGTGGTGGTGGCAACGCTGTGAACCATATGTATAAGCAAGGAATTAGTGGAGTAGACTTTATTATCTGCAATACAGATGCACAGGCCTTAGAATTAAGCCCTATTCCAAATAAGGTACAATTGGGTACAAGTCTGACCGAGGGTATGGGAGCTGGTTCGGATCCTGATGTAGGTGAAAATTCAGCAATTGAAAGTATTGAGGATATTAAACGCATGCTGGGTGTTAATACGAAAATGCTTTTTATTACAGCCGGAATGGGTGGTGGTACCGGTACAGGCGCGAGTCCTGTTTTAGCCAAGGCGGCTAAAGAATTAGGTATTCTAACCGTTGCAATTGTGACTACCCCGTTTACCTTTGAAGGAAAACGCAGACGTTCACAAGCAGAAGAAGGACTTGAAGAGTTAAGAAAATATGTAGATTCATACCTGGTGATTTCCAATGATCGACTGAGAGAAATTTTTGGAAATCTTACAATGGGTGCCGCTTTTGCAAAAGCAGATGATATTTTGACTACTGCAGCAAAAGGAATCGCGGAAATTATCACCATTCCGGGATATGTTAACGTTGATTTTAAAGACGTTAGAACGGTCATGAGTGATAGTGGCGTTGCAATCATGGGAAGTGATAAAGCGGAGGGTAGTGATCGTGCACAAAAAGCAGTGGAAGGAGCACTGGCATCTCCTTTATTGAAAGATAATGAAATAGAAGGCGCTCGTTATATTCTATTAAATATTACTTCGGGTAAAAAGGAAGTAACGATGGATGAGGTTTCGATCATTACTGATTATATTCAAAGTCAGGCAGGAATGACTGCAGATTTAATTTGGGGTAATTGTGTGGATGAGTCATTGGAAGATCACTTATCGGTAACGATTATTGCTACCGGATTTCAGACTGCGGAAGATCGGTTAAAAGAAAAAGAAAATCAACGCATTGAAATTCCTTTTGAAGCAACTCCCTTGGTTCGTCCTGTAAATCAGATAAACACTGTTTCTAATAACGCATTGGAAACCAAAGAGCAAAATGAAGCAGCTAATTTGGTTAATAATGTTGTAGAGAAGCCTGAGGTTGTTAAATCTCAACCAATCGATCTATTCAGTGCTTTTCCAAAAAAGTCAACTAATCCAAATGCTGTTTCAGAAAGCAAAGAGCCAATTGTTCGTCATACTTTAATTGAAGAAGAAATAGAAGAAGATCAAAACGATGTCCGGGATGAATATGTTTTGAAGCAAAGTGAATCGGAGTTTCATTTTGGAGTTGCTGAGGAAGAAGTGCATGAAGAAGCCCCGAGATCTAATCAACAAGAAAATCAACAAGCAAATTCATATCAGAGCCCGTTACAAGATACAGCTCCTGTTAATCCGGATGCCAATCGTACAGAAGAATCTGTTGAAGAACAATTAAGAAAAGCAAAAGAACGTATCTTACGTCTCCGGGACTTAGGTTTAAAACTACGTTCGGCTAATGGCTTGCAGGAAATTGAGAACGAGCCAGCCTTCCGTCGTAAACAAATGGCATTGGAAAATGTAGTTCACTCCTCAGAATCTCATGTTTCAAGATTTACGCTTTCCAAAGACGATGAAGAAACGGGAATCAGGCCGAACAATAGCTTTCTTCATGATAACGTAGATTAAAAGCTATATAATCTTATTCAAAAAAAGCTGTGACAAAAATCACAGCTTTTTTTGAATAAGATAGAATTTGCTACGATCGTTTTTTGGAATATCTGTTTGCACAGTCTTTTGATTAAAAAACCTATATTTGTAAAATATTTATATTGTTTTAACAAAAAAATACTATACTTTGGATTTATTTGAAAAGATATCAAAAAACCTTGGACCACTTGGTCAACATCATAAATGGTCCCATGGGTACTTCTCTTTTCCAAAACTAGAAGGTGAGATCGCACCTCATATGAAATTTAGAGGAAAAGATCATTTGGTTTGGAGCTTAAATAATTATTTGGGATTAGCTAATCACCCTGAGGTTCGCGAAGCAGATATAAGAGGAGCGGCGGATTATGGTTTAGCCTATCCGATGGGCGCACGGATGATGTCTGGGAATTCCAACGATCACGAGGCACTTGAACAAGATCTTGCAGCTTTTATACGTAAAGATGATGCGTTCTTATTAAATTATGGCTATCAGGGAATGGTTTCGATAATAGATGCCTTGGTTGATAGAAATGACGTTATTGTTTATGATGCAGAATCTCATGCTTGTATAATTGATGGCGTTCGTTTACACATGGGTAAGCGTTTCGTTTATCAGCATAACGATATTGAAAGCTGCCGTAAACAATTAGAACGTGCTACAAAGCTTATTGAACAAACAGGTGGAGCAATACTGTTAATTACTGAGGGCGTTTTTGGAATGTCGGGCGCACAAGGTAAATTGAAAGAACTAGCGGAATTAAAGAAAGAATTCCCATTCCGGATGTTGGTGGATGATGCACATGGATTCGGCACGATGGGTGCTACCGGTGCAGGTACTCACGAAGCTCAGGATTGTGAAGAAGCGGTTGATATTTATTTCGGAACATTCGCCAAATCAATGGCAGGTATAGGCGCTTTCGTAGCTTCTACTGAAGAGATCATTACTTTTCTACGCTATAATATGCGTTCACAAACATTTGCAAAATCTTTGCCAATGCCAATGGTTATTGGGTTAAGAAAGCGACTTGAATTATTAAAAGGACATCCTGAATTTCGTGAGAAATTATGGGGCATTGCTACAGCCTTGCAAACTGGTTTGAGAGACAGAGGATTTGATATAGGTGAAACAAACACCGTGATTACTCCTGTATTTCTGAAGGGCGATTTGACCGAAGCTACTTCTTTAACAAAAGATCTCCGCGAGAACTATGGTATCTTTTGTTCAATCGTAGTTTATCCTGTTATTCCGAAAGGGCAGATTGTATTAAGACTGATACCGACAGCTACTCACTCTTTAGAAGATGTGCAACGTACCCTCGAAGCTTATACGGAAATTGGTGAAAAGTTAAAGCTTGGTTATTACAGAGATCAAAGTGTCGTTTCCATTTAATCTTATTTCTAAGATAACTCGTGAACTATTATCAGGGTATATAGGATAAAAGCAGTTAAATACATCCAAAAACTACTTTTAATGCATTTTATAGCATATTTAGTTTTTTTTTTCAAAAAAAGATTCTACTTTTAGGCTTACATTCATTATTAACTTAATTTACAAACTTAAAGGAGTAATTAATTATGGCAACTATCGAAAAATTCAATGAGTTAAAAAGCCTTTTGGAAGGTTTAGAACCTGATGCAGATAAATTCTTTAACAAAGGAAATAGTGCTGCTGGAACTCGTGTGAGAAAAGGTCTTCAAGAACTGAAAAATCTTTCACAGGATCTTCGCTTGAAAATTCAGGAATCAAAAAATGCTGCCTCTAAATAAAAAAAGGTTAGAGACAAAAAAAGAGATTGCCTGGTGGGTAATCTCTTTTTTTTGTGCTGACTTTTTATCTTAAAAGTTTTTTAACTCTTCAATTATTCGGTTCTTCGTCTGTTCACTAACAGGAGTTAGTGGTAACCGGATATAATCTTTGCAGATATGATATTGTTGAAGGATTGATTTGACTCCTGCAGGATTTCCTTCTATAAAACACAAATCCGTAATTTTTAATAAGGTGTTGTGAAGCTTTGCTGCTTTCATGAAATCATGTTCAAGGCATAATCTTGTCAATTCACTTACCTGAGATGGGAGGGCATTTGCAAGGACAGAAATCACTCCGGATGCACCCAAAGCTGCCATTGGTAAAAGTAAGGCGTCGTCGCCTGAAATCATTAAAAAATCTTCCGGCTTATCTCTCATAATTGCACCATATTGGCCGAAATTCCCCGAAGCTTCTTTTATGCCGATAATATTTTTAAAAGCATGAGCCAATCTGATTGTTGTTTCAGCTTCCATATTGCTGCCTGTTCTTCCAGGTACATTATAAAGGATTATCGGAAGCGGAGACGCCAGGGACAAGGCCTTATAATGTTGAAAAATGCCTTCTTGTGTCGGTTTATTATAATAAGGGCTTACAGACAGAATTGCAGCATATGATGATAAATCAAAATAATCAAATTGCTCAATAGTTTCTTGTGTGTTATTTCCTCCTATACCCGCAACCAAAGGAACTCTTCCATTTACTTTCTCTGCAGTGAATTTAAATATTTCCTTCTTTTCCTTTTTATTTAAAGTGGCCGTTTCCCCGGTTGTTCCAAGAGAAACTAAATAATCTATTTTACCTGCAATTTGATACTCAATTAGGTTACCGAGTGCTTCAAAATCAATCGTATTATCTTCATTAAATGGAGTTATCAAGGCAACTCCCGACCCAATAAAAGCTTTCATTAAATATTATGTTTTTACAAATATGGCTAATTTATCATTTTAAACAACTCTTCCTGAGAAATTATATTGATATTTAATTTTTGGGCTTTCAATAATTTAGCTGGTCCCATATTTTCACCTGCAATGAGGTAATTCAGATTGCCAGAAATGCTGTTCAGCATCTTCCCTCCGTTATCTTCTATTATTTCTTTTAACTCGTTCCGGCTTATGTTGGTAAATACCCCCGAAATTAAAAATGTTTTATTCGAAAGCTTTGTGCTGCTTGACAATTTCTCTTGTTTCTCTTCGGTTTCAAACTGAAGACCTGCTTGTTTTAATAGTTCAATTTGTTGTAAATGTTTGCTATCATTGAAATAATTTACCAGACTTTCAGCAATACGGCCACCAATCTCATGTACCGATGTGATTTCTTCTTCACTTGCAGAGATTAAGGAATCGATATTTTTAAAGTGTTCCGTAAGCTTTTTTGCTACCGTTGCGCCGATATGACGTATACCTAAACCGAATAAAACCCGATCAAATGGTTTTTCTTTTGATTTTTCAATTCCCGAAAGCATGTTTTGAATTGATTTTTCACCAAATCTTTCCATTTTTGAAATTTGCTCATCGTGATTATGCAACGTATACAGATCACTTATTTGGTGAATAAGTCCGGCTTTATATAAGGTATCAACGGTTTCATTTCCGAGACCGCCAATATCCATCGCTTTTTTACTGGTAAAGTGTTGTATTCTTCCAACAATTTGCGGAGGGCAGTTTTCATCATTCGGACAATAATAAATTGCTTCTCCCTCTTCTCTTTCTAAAAGGCTTCCACATTCCGGACAATGGCTTGGGTATTCAATGGCGGAAGTACCGGGCACTCTTTTAGTAAAATCAACTGCAATGATTTTAGGAATGATTTCGCCACCCTTTTCTATAAAGACAGTATCTTGTTCATGTAGATCCAGGCGTTTAATCTCATTTGCATTATGAAGCGTTGCACGCTTAACAGTTGTTCCTGCCAGCAAAACAGGCTTTAGGTTGGCTACCGGCGTAACTGCTCCGGTTCTGCCGACTTGGTAGGTAACCTTTTTGAGGGTCGTTTGAACTTTTTCGGCTTTAAATTTATACGAAATTGCCCACCTGGGCGATTTAGCCGTAAATCCTAAATCTTCCTGCTGAATATAGTTATTGACCTTGATTACAATTCCATCAATATCGAAACTTAATGAGTTTCGGTTTTCATCCCAGTATGAAATAAATTTCAGTACTTCCTCAATATTCTTACAGGTGGCGAAGTGATTGTTTACAGGAAAACCCCATTCCTTTAGCGCCTCTAAACTTTCTGAATGCGTTTTGAAAAGTTTATTCCGGTTCTCGGTATATAAAAAATAAAAGTAGCAATCCAGCGGACGTTGCGCTACCAGTGAAGAGTCCTGAAGCTTAATCGTACCGGCTGCAAAATTGCGCGGATTGGCAAAAGTCATTTCCCCCTGATCAAACCGATTCTTATTCAAACGTAAAAAAGCAGCTCTGTGCATAAATATTTCTCCACGTACTTCAAAGAAATCCGGATACCCCTTTCCTTTTAATTCATGTGGGATGCTCCGAATTGTTTTAACATTATTGGTAACATCATCTCCTTGCGTACCATCGCCACGGGTGATCGCCTGAACAAACCGGCCCTTTTCATAACGAATACTTATTGACAGACCGTCAAATTTCAGTTCGCATACATATTCTACATCATTGCCAATGGCTTTCCGAACGCGATCATCGAAATCTCTTAGTTCTTGTTCGTTATAGGTATTGCTTAGCGACAGCATAGGCCAGGTATGTTGAACAGTCTCAAACTTTTTTGTAATGTCGCCACCTACTTTTTGAGTAGGAGAATTTTTATCAAAACATTCTGGATGTAAGTCTTCTAAGCGTTGAAGTTCTTTTAATTTTTGATCAAAGTCAAAATCAGAAATGGTTGGTTGAGCTAAAACATAATATTCATAATTATATTTTCTTAATTGAGCTCGCAGTGTTTCTATTGCCGTCTTAATTGTTAAATTGATCATACATATGATTTATTATATGCAAAGGATTATTGCAGGTTTAGACCAATTGAATTTTTGTTCTTTTCTGTCCGGGAACAAATAAAAGAATAAAATAGCTAAAAATAGCACATGCTGCCATAATTGAAATCATAGGTATGGCTGTTTTGTTATGCAATATACTTACTAACACAGATGCAATTGCACCAATGGCAAGTTGGATGCTGCCAAGCAAGGCAGAGGCACTGCCGGCCGACTTTGAAAATGGATTTAAAGCCAATGCCGAAGTATTCGGAAATACAAATCCCTGACAAGCTAAAAAGCAGAAGATTAAAAAAACAATTGCATATAAGGTTAATAAATTGGTAACTGCCAGGACGAGCATGGTAAAACCAACGATAGCCTGGATCATGAGCGCGAATTTTGCTATGCTCTCACTTTTTAATCGCTTCAGCATAAAGTTATTTAACTGACTCGTTGTAATCAAACCTGCTGCTATCAAGGCAAATACCCAGCCATATTGTTTTTCACTCAGACCGTAAATTTCCATCATTACAAAGGGTGACCCGGATAAATAGGCATACATGCCAGATGAAGCCATTCCTCCGGCTATGGCATAAATAATAAACTGGCGTGTTTTAAGAACTTCCATAAAGCCTTTTACAATGGGAACAGGCATTAAAGATAGCGTTGGATCTGGTTTGCTTTTCGGTAAAACAAAGATGACTCCAAGCAAAATGAGGACTGTTAGAACAGTAAGAAATACAAAAATATAGTGCCAGCCCCAAATATCGATAACATATCCGCCCATCGTAGGAGCGAGGATTGGTGATACCCCGATAACCAGCATTAACAGAGAAAATATTTTTGCTGTTTCGGAAACCGGAAAATAATCCCGAACCATTGCTCTGGAAGCTACCATACCAACACAGCTACCCAGGGCTTGAACAAAGCGCAATATGATCAGTCCGTCAGCTGATTGTATGAAAACACATCCAATGGAAGCACCAATATAGATTAATAGTCCTATGATTAAAGGAGTTTTTCTGCCGAACCGGTCTAATAGCGGTCCATAAATTATTTGCCCTGAGGCTATTCCGATAAAGAAACTCGTTAATGAGAGCTGAATGTACTCGATATCGGTATTAAAGTCAATTGCTATTGCTTTAAATCCGGGAAGATACATATCAATGGAGAAAGGTCCTATTGCTGACAATAGGCCTAACATTAATATAATTAAGGATTTATTTTTTAAGGTAATCTGACTCATCGGGCTTGTTTCAGTTTTTATAACAATCGAAATTTTTTATTGTTGCTTAAATAGTTGTTTTGAAATAAGCTCAGAACGCTATGTAATTTATGAATGCTCTTTAATCAAGCTTAGCAAGTTCCTGTTTTACAAAACGAACAAGTTCATTAACGTAGTCCTCACTGAAATTAAATGTGATACCGGCTGTTTCATATATTTCAGGAATCGATTTGGTATAGCCTAATTTTAGTGCATTAAGGTAGTTATTCAAACCTTTTTCAGGATTTTCCGTGTAATTTTTCCAGATTGCAATGGCTCCAAGCTGTGCCATCCCATACTCGATATAATAAAATGGAACTTCAAAGATGTGCAATTGTTTTTGCCACATATTTTTTAATGCTTCCGGGTAACCCTGCCAATCAGCAAATCCATGACCAAAGCGGTTAAATATGCTTTCCCATTCTTTCTCTCTTTCAGAAACAGTATGTCCGGGATGCGTGTAAATCCAATGTTGGAATTGATCGATCGTAGCAACCCATGGCAGCGTTTTTAATACATCGATGAGCTGATCGCGTTTCGCTCGTTTGAGGTCTTCCTCGTTCTTAAAGAAGATGTCCCAGTGCGTCATGGAGATTAACTCCATTGACATGGAAGCCAGTTCTGCTACTTCGCTGGGAAGGTGTTTGAAATCATTGAGTTCTAAATCAGCAGAAATAAAGGTATGCAAGGCATGTCCTCCTTCATGCACCATTGTTGTCAGGTCGCGAAAAGTATTCGCAGAATTCATAAAAATAAAGGGAGCTCCGCTTTCTGATAAGGGATAGTTATATCCTCCGGGAGCCTTTCCTTTCCGGCTTTCCAAATCAAAGAGGTTATTCGCTTTCATTATCTCGATGCGTTCTCCGATATAATTGTTCAACCGGTAAAAACAATCCTGCGTTTTTTGAATCAAATCTTCTCCTCCTTCAAAGGGTTGAAGGGGGGCTTTTCCAGAAGGATCTACATCCATATCCCATGGCCGCAACCTTTCCAGTTGTAATTCATTTTTTCTTTTTAAAGCCTGCTCTTTTAAAACCGGAACTACATTTTTTTCTATTGCATTGTGAAACTGGTAGCAATCATCCGGAGAGTAATCAAAACGCCCCATGGCAGCAAACATATAATCTCTGAAATTTTCGAAATCAGCATTTATTGCCACTTGGTGACGAAGTTCTTTCAATTTATTAAACAGGTCGTTAAGTTTATCTTTATCCTCTAATCTGCGGCTGGTAACCGCATTCCAGGTCGCTTCTCTTATCGATCGATCTGTATTCTTTAAAAAAACAGCCGCTTGTTCTAAAGTGTATTCCTTTCCATTTAAAAGTACAGACATGGATCCGGTTACCGACTGGTACTTTTGTTGTTCTAATTGAATTTCTGTTTGTAATGGAATGTTTTCTTCCCGGAAGAGATCGATGGCCTTGCGGACACTTCTTAAATAAATGAAATACTTTTTATAATCAAGTTCATCTACAAAAGGTGAATGAATCAGTTTTATATTTAATTCCTGATTAATCGGAGCAATTTTAGGCTCTATTTCAGTTGCAAAATATTGGAATTCTTTCAGAAGATCTTCATTCGAAGTATCACAGGTCATTTTAATATAACGCCAGGCACCATCCTCTTCAATTACAGCCTCCAGCTCACTTCGGTCTTTCATCCACCCTTCCAGCTCCTGCAAAGAGTTAATGGATCTTTCCAGTAAATCAGTAAATAAAGGATTTAGTTCTTCCCAAACAACTTTCAGGTCTTGAGGAACGAAATTTCTCTTCTTTAAATTCAATTTAAATTTTTCCATTTTATAATTATTTTAAGAACCAGCTATCTAATAAGAAAAATACCGCGAAGATTACAGATGCGATTCCATTGGTAGTCATAAAGGCTCGATTTACCCTTCTTAAATCAGTAGGACTTACAATTAAATGTTGATATACTAATAATGAAACATAAAATAGAACTCCTATATAATACAACCAGCTAAAATCAACATAGAATACAGGTAAAATAACAAATATTGCAGAAAGTATATGCAAGCCCTCTGATATGTGTAAGGCATTCTTTTTACCAAAAAAAGCCGGGATTGAACTCAAGCCGTGATTTCGATCGAACTCTTCATCTTGCAGGGCATAGATAATATCAAAACCACTGACCCAAAAAAGCACAGCTAAGGAATAAAAGATTGGTACAATATTAAACGTGCCGGTAACCACCAGGTAAGCCCCTAAAGGCGCTAAGCCAAGTCCCAAACCTAATACCAGATGGCATAAGGCAGTAAATTTTTTTGTGTAGCTGTAACCTAAGATAACCAAAAGCGCAACAGGTGACAGATAAAAACAAAGCGGATTGATAAATCCGGTTGTTACAATGAATAACGCACTATTAAGCAAGGTAAAAAGAAGTGCTTCATTGGCAGAAACTCTTCCGGCGGGTATATCCCGTATTGCGGTACGCGGATTTATTGCATCGATGTCCCGATCCAGAAAGCGATTGAAAGCCATCGCCGCATTGCGGGCAAAAACCATACAGCATAGCATGAGAATAAAGCTCGTCCACTCAAAATGATGATCAGTGGTGTTAACAGCCAGGAAAAAACCGATGATCGCAAAGGGAAGAGCAAAGATACTATGGGCAAATAGCACCAATGAAAAATATTTCTTCATATTCTAAATAAACGTGTTACTCAATTTATGATTTAAATTTTTTATTAATATCGTCAATTGTGACCAAGATTTCAGCGCAACCGTTTTGCGTTTCTGCTGAGGTGAGAAAGGTTTGTGGTACTTCTTCAAACCATTCCAGCAGTGATTTTGTGAATTTTGAAATGTTCTGAGTCGATTTTAATGCGGATTGTTTGTCGGCTTTGGTAAAAACAAGCAGAAAAGGGATTCCATTTTCTCCTAACCACTGGCAAAATTCAAGATCGATTTTTTGTGGTTCATGGCGACTATCTATCAGTACAAAAAGACATTGAAGGTTTTCACGAACCCGCAAATATTTCCGAATGAATTTTTCCCAATCTGAACGATTTGACCTGGATGTTTTAGCATACCCGTAACCAGGTAAATCAACTAAATACCATTCATTATTAATAAGGAAATGGTTGATCAATTGTGTTTTTCCTGGAGTTTGCGAAGTTTTCGCTAAATTCTTCTTATTGGTAAGCGCATTTATCAGTGAAGATTTTCCAACATTTGATCGGCCTATGAAGGCATATTCAGCTAAGTTGGGTTCAGGTAATTTATCTGTTCTTGTATTACTACATAGAAATTCAGCGCTTTTAACATTCATAATGCAAAGTTATAATATTAATACGATAATTCGGATTCTCATTCAATTGCAAGAAACAAGCCATTGTTTTATAGCTTTTTTTAGCTTGAGCTTTGTATCTTTGCCATAAGCTATGTCAAAAATTATTACACCCTACGAGCAAGCTGATACAGGCAAGAAACAGCAAGTTGCTACTATGTTTAATAATATTTCAAAGAAATATGATTTCTTAAATCATTTTTTATCCTTTGGAATAGATAAGATATGGAGGAAAAAAGCAATCTCAACGCTCAGGGAGTTAAAACCACAAAATATTCTTGATGTGGCTACCGGTACAGGTGATTTTGCATTTGAAGCCATCCGTATATTAAACCCACAAAAAATAACAGGGATTGATATTTCCGAAGGAATGCTGTCCATTGCGCAAAATAAAATAAATGATCGCGGTTTATCCGGTCGTTTTGAGGTACAAGTAGGTGATTCTGAAAGATTGAGCTTTCCGGATGAAGCTTTCGACGCGGTTACCGTAGCATTTGGTGTGCGTAATTTTGAGAATCTGGAACAGGGTTTACATGATATTTGCAGAGTTATACGTCCGGGAGGCCAGGCGGTAATACTCGAATTCTCTAACCCTAAGAAATTTCCTATCAAACAGTTTTATTCCTTCTATTCTAAAAACCTGTTGCCCCGCATAGGAAAACTGTTTTCAAAAGACAGCAGAGCTTATAGCTATCTTCCTGAATCCATAGCCCAGTTCCCCGATGGAAGTAATTTTACCAATCTTTTACTGGAAGCAGGCTTTAAACAGGCCGTATGTAAGCCTCAGACTTTTGGGATCTGTACGATCTATATAGGAACTAAATAAAAAATTAAGCTTTATGACAAAAATAGCAATGATAACAGGAGCTAGTGCCGGTATCGGACAGGCTTGCGCAGAGGTTTTTGCAAAAAATGGTTATAATCTTATATTAACGGCGCGACGCCTCGATCGCCTTCAAAAGTTATCTGAGCGCCTGACCAATGATTATAGCATTGAGACCAAGGCCATTGAAATGGATGTGCGAAATAAAGAGGCGGTTTTTAACGCATGGGCACAACTGTCGGACCAGTGGAAAAATGTTGATGTATTAATAAATAACGCAGGGTTAAGCCAGGGTTTAGATCCCATCTTCGCCGGCGATACGGATGATTGGGATCGAATGATTGATACCAATATAAAAGGATTATTATACGTCAGCAGAGCCGTGCTACCGGGAATGCAAGCGCGAAAAATGGGGCATGTAATTAATATTGGTTCCATTGCCGGTAAGGAAGTATATCCAAACGGAAATGTTTATTGTGCAACAAAACATGCAGTTGATGCCTTAAATAAGGCCATGCGGATTGATTTATTACCTTATTCCATAAAAGTTACTGCCTTACATCCGGGTGCTGTTGAAACAGAATTCTCAATAGTTCGTTATAAAGGAGATGACCAACGTGCAAAAAAAGTATACGAGGGTTTTGATCCGCTTTTGGCAGGTGATATTGCTGATGCAGCCTGGTATGTCGCCTCAAGACCACTGCATGTAAATATTAATGAAATGGTCATCATGCCAACTGCTCAGGCAAATGGTATTTTATTTAATAAAAAAGACACTCTTTAATTTCAAGTGAAAACAGAGTTTATATATTTGGAATAGAAATAAGTAGTTTTGTTAAAAAAAAAAGAAACTTATGGCACTGAAAAATCAAATTGATCAAGATATAAAATCTGCAATGTTGGCTAAAGATCAGGCTCGTTTAAGAAGTCTTAGGGCAATTAAATCGGCTATTTTACTTGCTGAAACAGAGAAAAACGCAGATGCTTTCGATGAGAAAGCAGAAATTAAGGTTTTACAGCGTCTGGTAAAGCAACGTAAGGAATCGGCGGAAATTTATAAACAGCAAAACCGTCCGGATTTATTAGCCATTGAAAAGGAAGAGCAGGAAATTATTGAACAGTATTTACCAAAGCAATTGAGCAGGGAAGAGGTAAAAGAAGTAATTAATAGGATTGTAGAAGAAAGCGGTGCTAACAATATAAAGGATATTGGAAAAGTTATGGGTTTGGCAAACAGCTCACTTGCTGGTAAGGCAGACGGAAAAACGATTTCAGAAATAGCCAGAGAGGTTTTAAGCGCTTTATAAAACAATCGTTTTATATAATCTATTTTTTATTACATTTAGAAAAAATTGGATTATTTGATATAATCATACAAACTGGGTTCTCCGTAAGGAAACAGATTAACTAAAAATAACACATTCTAAAAATACTCTATGGATTTTGCCATAAAAGAAGATAAAGGCTTTAAATATATTGATGAAGGAGAGGGAGAAGTAATCGTTTTGCTTCACGGCTTAATGGGTGCATTAAGCAATTGGGAATATGTTGTTCGTCAATTTAAAGATAACTACCGTGTTATAATTCCCATGATGCCCGTTTATGAAATGCCGATTCTGACAACCGGCGTTAAAAGTTTATCGAAATTTTTGAAAAAGTTTGTCGTGCATCTGGCACTTAAAGACTTTATTATTGTAGGAAACTCTTTGGGAGGACATGTCGGGCTTATGTATGTTTCTGCAAATCAGGCGAACGTTAAGTCATTGATTTTGGCCGGAAGTTCCGGTTTGTATGAAAATTCGTTTGGCGGGTCTTTTCCAAAAAGAGGAAGCTATGATTATATTAAAGAAAAAGTGGAATTTACTTTTTATGATCCCTTAACCGCTACGCCGGAGCTTGTAGATGATGTATTTGCAACTGTTAATAATAGAGAGCGGGTTATTCGTATCTTAGCGATGGCAAAATCGGCCATTCGTCATAATATGGCAAAGGATCTTCCAAAAATTAAAATCCCTGTTTGTATTATTTGGGGTAAGCAGGACAAAGTAACTCCTCCGGATGTAGCGGAACAATTTAATGAATTGTTGCCCAATTCTGAGTTACATTGGATTGATAAATGCGGGCACGCGCCCATGATGGAACAGCCCGAGGCGTTTAATATTGCGTTAAAAGAATATTTAGATAAATTAAACTAAATGCAATATTAATCGTTTAATCTATAAAGGAATAACGATGACCGCAAGAGAAATAATTTCAGATACTATTTATCCTGCCAAGGCAACTGACAGCTTGCGGACTCTATTGAATCGTATGCACGAATATCGGGTAGGGCAGTTGCCATTGATCCGCTACAACCAGCTTGTCGGCTTAATCAATGAATTTGATGTAGCTTCTGCTATCAATGATAAAGAAAACTTGAAAGCAGGAGATTTACCTTATGAACTGGTTTTTATTTATGAAAATCAACATATTTATGATGTAGTCAGGTTGTTTTATATCCATCAGATCGATATACTACCGGTTATTGACGAAAAACAATATTATAAAGGTTGCATTACCATACACGATGTCTTACAAGAAGTTGCACTGATCACCGGATCGGATGAACCGGGTGGAATTATTGTGTTGGAGGTAAATAATAGAGATAATTCACTCTCCCAGATTGCACAGATCGTTGAATCGGATAACGCTCAGATACTAAGTTCTTATGCAAGGACTTTTCCCGATTCCACAAAAATGGAAATTACACTTAAACTCAATCGTACTGATATCGCATCTATTGTTGCATCGTTTTTACGATACGACTATATAATTAAGGCTACTTTTAACGATGCCCGGGTTCATGATACCTCTCGTGACCGATACGAACAGCTTATTAATTATTTAAATATGTAATTTGCGCCTTAAAGCTACAAAGCGCTGTGCCGGCTTTATCACTGCTAAAAAACAGATATTCAAATGAAAATTGCAATTTATGGTATTGAGTTTCAACCAACGGTCATACCCTATGTTGAACAGCTCTTAAAGCTACTGAAAAAACGCGAAGTTGAAATCTGGGTATTTAAGAAATTTGATCACTTTCTTTCCACTTTTATGGATTGCGGACCACGAAGAACTTTTCACGACCGCTTCGATTTACCTTCCGATATCGATTTTATGCTAAGTTTAGGGGGAGACGGAACCATGCTTTCGGCAGTTTCAATTTTACGTGACTCTGAAACACCGATAACCGGTATTAATTTGGGCCGACTGGGTTTTTTAGCAAGTATTAATAAAGCTAATATTGAACCGGCAATCAATTCTCTGTTAAATGGAGAGTATAGTATAGAGAGACGGACACTTTTATCTGTCAAGGCTGAGGGGATGACCTTATTTAATGGTGATAGCTTTGCATTAAATGATGTTACCATTCTTAAACGTGCTTCCTCGGCTATGATTACGGTAAGCGTTTATCTGAATGAAGAACTACTGAACGCCTATTGGGCTGACGGGATTATATTTGCTACGCCTACCGGTTCTACTGCCTATTCCCTAAGTTGCGGAGGGCCAATCATCTTACCCGGTTCCGGCAATTTTGTGATCACACCCATTTCGCCTCACAATCTAAATGTCAGACCTCTGGTGATATCAGATAATGATATTTTAGCTATTCAGATAGAAAGTCGCAGTGATACTTTTCTGCTTTCCTGTGATTCCCGGACAATTGACTTAACCCCTGATGTCAAGCTTACAATAGAAAAAGCAAACTTTCATATCAATCTCATCCGCTTAAAAGATGAGAGCTTTTTTTCTACCCTCCGTCAAAAATTATTATGGGGATTGGATACAAGAAACTATTAAATTTTTAAGAATCACAACATTCTACTTATATTTGTTTTTTACTCTTCCTGTTTTGAATATTAAATTTACACGTGGTTATACTTTTTTTGAAGAAGCAGTCCAATTTATAGGGCTGAGGCAAGCCATTCAGTTCTATCCTTCAGTAAACGGCATATAAACAGGTAATTATAAATCAATGGAATTAAAGGAAAAGATAAACCACGAAAAGTTACCAAAACATATCGCTATCATTATGGATGGTAATGGCCGTTGGGCAAAGGAAAAAGGGAAACTCCGCGTTTTTGGTCATAATAAAGGAGTAGAATCTGTCAGACAGGTAGTAGAAGCAGCGGTAGAGATTGGTATTCCTTTTTTAACTTTATACGCCTTTTCAACTGAAAACTGGAATCGTCCGAAGTTTGAGGTAGTTGCCCTGATGGAGATTTTAGTATCAGCTATCAACAAGGAAACGAAGACTCTGATGAAGAATGGCGTTAAATTAAATGCAATCGGAGATTTAAAACAATTGCCTGCTTCCTGTTACAAACACTTAATAAAAGCAATTGCCCAGACTGCTAATAATACAAACTGTACGCTTACACTAGCCTTGAGTTATAGTGCAAGGCAGGAAATTGTGGAAACGACTAAAAAACTGGTAGAAAAAGTCCAAAAAGGCGAGTTGAATATTGATGAAATCAATCAGGATGTGTTTTCCAATCATTTAGAAACTGCAGAAATACCTGATCCTGAACTGATGATACGCACCAGTGGCGAGCAGCGGGTCAGTAATTTCTTACTTTGGCAGTTAGCCTACTCAGAATTATATTTTGTCGACAAATTATGGCCTGATTTTAGTAAAAGCGACTTTTATGAGGCCGTCATTGCGTATCAAAAACGAGAAAGAAGATTTGGATTGACAAGTGAACAAATTTCGTAGAAAGATATAGGGCAAAAAATGCGGTATTGTGGATTATTTCCGCTTTTTTTGCAAAAAAATTATTTTAACAAAAATTAACAACTGTTTGCGCTACTTTAGCAGCGTTAAATTATTTCAATGAAGCAACTACTTTTTATATTCTGTTTAGTATTACTGGGAAGCAGTGTTTCTCTCGGCCAAATAAATCTAAGAAATACAACGAATAATCCTCCACAATTTCAAGATGATGAGTTCAGTTATTTAAGACCTCAGGAGTATATTATCGGTGGCGTAAGAGTTACCGGTACCGAATACTTAGACAATGAAGTTTTAATTACGATATCAAAGTTGAATGTTGGCAGTCGTATTGAGGTCCCGGGAGAATCTGTCTCGAATGCAATTAAAAATTTATGGCTTCAGGGCTTGTTTGACGATGTTGCCATTAAGGTTGAGGCGGTAAAGGGTGACTCCATCTTTTTTGACATTGTTGTTGTCGAAAGGCCACGATTAACCAGAATTGATATCAACGGTTTAAGTAAGTCACAAACCAAGGATATTAAGGAACGTGTGAGCGATAATTCCGGAAAAATATTAAATGAGAGTTTATTGAGCACCACCAAAGGGACAATTGAAAGATACTTGGCAGAAAAAGGCTACTTGTATCCTGAAATTAAGATGTCTCAGCAGAAGGATAGTTCTGAAGTGAATAACCAGATTTTAGTTGTTGATGTCGATCGGAATAAAAAGGTAAAAGTAAATCATATCAATTTTGAAGGCAACGAGGTGTTCTCTGATAAGAAACTTCGCAAATTCATGAAGAAGATAAAAGAGCGGACATGGTGGAGATTTTGGGGGCCAGGCAAATTTAACAATGAAAAATACGCGGAAGCCAAAACGAATCTTGTTTCCAAAATTCACGAAGAAGGATACCGCGATGCTCAGATTTTATCTGACACAGTACGTAAGGTAGATAGAAAACACGTTGAGGTCGATATTGAGATTTATGAAGGTCCGAAATACTATTTTGGAAACATGAGTTGGTCCGGAAATGCAAAATATTCAGATTCCGTATTAAATACGGTTCTTGGAATTAAAAAGGGAGATGTATTTAGCGAAGAGAAGCTATCATTAAAGCTTCATGGCGGAGGCCGGTCAGGCGCTGATGTTTCTACCATTTACTTAAATGACGGTTATTTAACATTTAATGTTGATCCGGTGCAGACAAGGATTTATGGTGATACCATTGATGTAGAGATGCGGATGTATGAAGGGCCACAGTATACCGTCAGCAAAGTAACTGTTAAAGGAAATGATGTAACGAACGATCGGGTTATCTTAAGAGAAATAGCCAATAAACCAGGGCAGAAGTTTTCAAAGGATCTTGTTATGAGAACGGTACAGGAAATTTCGCAACTCGGAAACTTTGACGAAACAAAAACCAATCCGGTTCCTATTCCGAATCAACTTGAGGGGACGGTGGATATGGAATACAACGTTGTTGAAAAGCCTTCTGATCAAATCGAACTTTCGGGTGGTTTTGGCGGAAACCGTATTATTGGTACGCTCGGGTTAACCTTTAACAATTTTTCTACAAGAAAGCTATTTGATAAGGGTGCCTGGAAGCCTTTACCAAGAGGTGACGGCCAAAAACTGAGTTTGCGTGGACAAACCAACGGTAAGCAATATCAATCGTATAGCTTTTCATTTTCAGAACCTTGGTTAGGTGGTAAGAAACCAATTTATTTCGGGGTTAGTGCCTTTACTTCATCATCATCATACGGATGGAATCCCTGGACAGGAAAACAAAGTGTACCTGATGAGGAAATGCAGCGGATCCAGATGAATGGATTGACCGTAAGTTTGGGTAAACGCCTTAAATGGCCGGATAATTACTTCCGGATAAATTATTCTGCGAACATTCAACAATATAAATTGCAGAACTGGACCGGATATTTATTTGAAACCGGAACATCTTATAATTTCAATATCACACAAGAGATAAGCAGAAACTCGCTGGATGCATTAATTTATCCTACTTCGGGTAGTAATTTGAGATTTACCATTCAGGCTACTCCGCCTTATTCAATATTAAATAATACAAATTATAAAACTGCTTCAAATGAGGAGCGATACAGATGGACTGAATATCATAAATGGAAGTTCGATTCACAGTGGTTCCAACGCATTTCAGGTAAACTAGTATTGAAAGCACAGGCACAATTTGGTTTCCTGGGAACATATAGCAGTGCAACCGGTCAGCCGGCATTTGAACGCTTTAAGTTAGGAGGCGATGGTATGCAAGGATTTGATTTTATCCAAGGTTCGGAAATCATTGCGATGCGTGGTTACGCAAATGGATTTGTTATTCCCGAAGGAGCCGATATCAATACTGCTCGAAACTCCGGGAGCCCGATCTATGCTAAGTACCAATTGGAACTTCGTCATCCGCTGATGATGTCTGATCAAGCTACTGTTTTTGGTTTGGTATTCGCAGAAGCTGGTAATACATGGAACAGTTTCCAGGATTTTAACCCTTTTAAAGTGAAGCGTGCATTGGGTGTGGGAGCACGCGTCTATTTACCAATTTTTGGTATGTTGGGTATTGATTATGGATATGGATTTGATCCTATTCCTTTGCCTGCAAACATGCGAGATCAATGGAGGCAGAACTTTACATTCAGTATTCAGCAGAATATCGGAGGATTTTAAATCTGCTATAATAGCAAAGTAAAAGAAGCTCACTACGAAGTGAAGGTCTATTGACGAAAACCCAGATGGATAGCAGCAGCATCACGCTAAGCCTGTGTCTGCTGAAAAAGTAAGAGAGCTGATCATATAGGTTATAAATCATATTCATGTTGTTTGTGATTAAAGTGAAACACAAATTGTGGTTGATCGGGATTGGCCCTCCATAAGAATCAAGCTATGTATCGAGATCGTTATCGTTTCAAAGTAACGGCTGGCTAAATGTTTGGTAGTATTCTCATTGGCCATCGCTATCCAGGTATGGAATTCGCCTGTTCCCATGCCTTCTGGATCAATCAGGCATCTCACATCAGCGAAGCGCAACCGGTTTATGTAATCATGGGCACAAATATATCGGCTTGTTCAGCGGATAAAAACCCTTTCCGAAATAGGATAACAAAATCGAAAAAGAGTGAACAGCAGTAAATTAAACTACGTTTTTGTCAACAGAAGTTAAAAACAGGGTTACCGAGTTACAGGTGGGTATTGGACAGCTTTCGACCGCACTTTGTCCATATCTTAAGGAATCAAAGATTTCGCACTCAATGAGGTAGATGAAAACCATTACGGAAATATCATGATCTTCTTTACGTAATTTCTTTAAGGAAAACGACTATAGAGCCCGATGATTTTCAAGATGGGAGACTCTTTAGTGAAACCGCGATGCTGATCAACAGAAGCCTACAGGTATTTAAGGATAGCTGTACCAGAAAGTTACTGGCAGATGCAGCTTTTATAAGTATGGGCTTACCGTGGTTCATTATGATTTTGACCTGGGGGCTGCCGTGGCCATTTTCGATTTGATTCTGAACGTTTTCTGATTTCACAAGGTTTTGAGCAGGGGGAATAGAGGTTCTAATGTCCAGGGATGGGATACTGATTGACAGCGGGCTCCTGTTCATCGGCTTTGGCTACCTCACAATACCAAACAGTTCAACCCTGTACACTGTGTTGGTTGTTTGGTACAAATCAGGTGCTGTGTTCATTATCTAGTAAATGAATAAGTTGAATATAACTTTTTATCTAATGCTTATAAAAATACTATCATAATTGGTGATTATTATTTGAAGGTAAATTGAAGTTTAATTGAACTGGATTCGTTTACTCTAGAAGCAATTGAAGACTGTGTTACTTGACTATAAATACATTTGATTAGTATCATTTACAAAAAGCGATTTCAGTTTTAACTATGAAACCGCTCTTTGTAAATAGCAAGTATGGCCACTTCCCTTATTAGATACCAATAAAATAGGTGATAGCTCAATTCACAAAAGCATCACCACGTTTTACCCACAGTAAGTGAACGATATAAAGTTCCTGGTTGAGTGATTTGAATGTTAAAATTTAATGTATGAATAGGGTCAGCTGGTTGTTTTTTAAGTTCTAATTTTAAGGACAAGTTAGTAAACGTGACTGGACCGCCAGACAAAGTGTTTTGGGTTATTATAGCTATTTCTTTCATTTCATTCCAAGTCGTTACAGTAGGGAATGGGCCTGCAAAAGGTCTTCCATCAGCTAACGCAATTGAGGACATAGTCGCTTTCAACCAGTTAATTTCATCATCACGCCATTTCTTTTTACCAAAGGCTCCTCCTTTTCTCCATGCTTCGCCTTGTGCTGTTACACCTGCTCTATAAGATCCGAAACCACGGTATTCTTCATAAATGATGAATTTGATTCGCTCCGTTCTTCCGCTTGAGCTAGCATTTGTATTTGGCGAAAATATTTCAAATGCTCCATCAAAGGTGTAGGTTGTATAGTTTAATATTGAAGATGGAGGAGGAAAAGCTGCAACTACCCCTTCTGTTGAAATACTATTAACCTGTTGAAGGTTATTACTAGAAAATGCTTCGGTATTTATTAAATTTTGTGATCTAGAACTTTTTACTTCAACATATTCAATATTTTCAGTTGAAAGGTGACTGTCCCTTTTTTGTGAAACAATATTACTATAGGTTTCAAAGTCACCATTTTTAATTAAAATATCTTTATCCAGTCCTAAAATTACTATGGTGTCTCCTATTTGTATTGCAGCATTTTGGTTGAAAATTCGTTTAAATACAGGGTCAGCAGTTACATCCTCTTCTCTTTCAGAGATTGTATCTTGCTTGTAAGACAAAAAGTCGAATTGCTTCAAATGTGAATCCAGTTCGGCGAGCGTCATCTTATCGAATTTTTGTAATTCACTGTCGAATTGACCTTTTGACTTGAAATGTAACATTGCATTCTTGACCGTTAACTCTCCATCCAGAGCTGATAAAGATTTACTCTGATCTAAATCGCTTTTTTTACAAGCAAACATCAATAATGACATTATTGATAATAATAATAATTTTTTCATGCTTTTTAAATTAAGTTAAATAATAAAGCAAATATATAATTATATAATTAATAGTACTATAAATATATAATTATATATTGCCGGGGTGTGTTACAATAAGTCTAGGTGATTTTAAGTTTTTAACGAAGAGAGATAAAGAAAAGGGCAATTGGCCGACGTAATTATCAGCATAATGTGTAAGCACAAATAAACACTTGGCTGATTAATGTACTTATTTGCAAAAGTCCAATATTAACCGGTAAAAATTATGATGAAAAGAGTACCTCCGTATACACTTGTGTACTGAACGGTTATTAGCAACAGATACAGTTATAAAAGGAAAAATTATTGATAAGAAACAAGTGTTAAAGGAACTTTACCATTCGTTGAGAAGAAACATTAAATAACGTTTCAGGTTAATATTTTATCTGAATTATTGCAAAGAAAGTTAAAAAGGCTAAGTTATCAGAATTTATACACTGCCAACGTAAATACTTACCATTATATCGACAAGTTTATCATTGCAACTCTTTTAGGGCTGGATTATAATAGTATTATAGCTTTTAGAGACGGTTCCAAAATCAAGACAGAGTCAAAGAATTGTTCAACTGGTTGTCAGATACGCTTAGAGGTACAAATAAATTGGAAGAATTAGCTTAAATGCCTTAAAGTGAGAGGAAGCATACGATATAAATGGCCATTTATTAAACTTAAGAATCCTCATTAATTGATTTTCTCATTTAATTTCCTGAAGTGATATTGTCAATCTTATTATAAATAACCACACAATCAGAGGGTTTAGTTTAGTGGGAAATCTCATTCAAAGACTGTATTTATTAATGATATATAATATTTCGCGAGCTTGCTATAATAATTAATTTTTTCTATTTCAATTAAGTGATGTTTGAGAAAATAATTTATTTCACTTTAAAAATAATTACTTATGTAAAAATAACTCTTTTGCTTTTTTAATTTGTTGATACATCCTGTCGAAAAGAAAGTCACGGTTATGATTAACATACGCTTTGCTCCATTGGGAGACGGCTTTATTGGAAATAAAGATGGTATGCCATTTTAAGGTTATAAAACAAAGAATCAGAATTACGATTAAGTAAACACCTAAAGCTTGAATCAATCATCATCTAAAAACTAACTGTTAAAATGAACGCTCCAAAAATTTGCCAAATAGCAGCCTTTATACTGGTACTGATTTTATTTTCTTGCAAGGATAACGAAGGACCCGATCCTGTTCTGTCTACCGAGGGAAAACATACTGTATTAACGATTAAGCTTGAATCACAGAACGGGGCAGCGTTTCTTTCAATCACGGATGCAGATATGAAAGCAAGATCTGACATTACTTCGGCCGTCGGGTAGAGTCTTTTGTTCCAAGTGAAATCATTATTAAAAAGGACTCAACATTTTTTTGTAAAATAAGATAATCTGGAAGAGAAATTCAGATCCAAATTGGAAGAGGAGAACAAGTTGTACGTCTATAACGATCACGAAAAATCCTGGACATTTTTGGGCGAAAGGAAAGAAGAAGTGTTTCCCATTAAAACGGCTTTTTTTTCAGGAAGGTCTCTGGAACCTCTAGAAGTAGTACCCAGTTGAGGCAGGGTTATGCTTTGGACACTTATGACGGACTAGCTTCTAGGTCAGGAAGAATGTTGAGATCAAACGGGCCTTGGGGACTGACATAGATGCAAGGAACTATTTTCCTCCCAGAGCGAGAACAGCGGCGGTGAGTCGCTCATATAATAATTATAGTACTCACATAATAAAGTTTGTATTAAACATCAACTAGAAGAATTTAATTCAACACTTTTCAAAGTAAATTAAAATATCATGAAATTAAATGAAACATCTATTTATAAAAGAAAACTTCAGATCGAAGCAGAATTAAAAGAAATTGAAGAAATAATTTTTCTATTTTCGAACTATCCACATCGAATTTCTTATAAAGAGAAACAAGTTTTAAACAAGCGAATCGGTGAGTATATGAAACTTAAAATATCTAACTTCAATATTTTTAAAATAAATACTAATTTTTGGACTAATAATTAGTAAAGCTGAATTGGGAATATATTTTTTTAGCACTGTTTTAAGCTTCTTAGACATTTATGAGCCTTTAAATTCAAGTGTTATAACGTTTCAAAGAAGAATTCCTTTTATGTGGCAATCTTGTAATATAATATGTTTTCATAGTTATGGTATTAATAATTAATAAAGTAGGTAGAACCCGCTTTATCGACATATATTATTCACATCCCGAAATCCAATAAAATTGTTCTTGTTTTCTACAATTTAGCAACAAAATAATTGAAGACGACTTTGTTTAATTTTAAGGAAAATGGAAAATAGAAAGATAATTTATTCGGAGTTAAACAGCTCGGCTAATTTACTGATTTAATTTAAAGTCAAATATTTATTTATATATAAATAGTAGCTATCTTTGACGTTGAATGCTAAATAATTATTATGATAACAAATGTCAACGAAGATCAAATTATAGAATTCTTAAAGCAAAGAGAACAATTATTGCAAGAAGAACTAGAAAAGATTAGAGCAACAATTAATGTGATTGATAGTTCATCAATTATTTTGAATAAACAATTGGTTTCAAACATTCCTTCTGCCGAAAAATCTTCTGAAAGTAAGAAATCAATCTCAAAAGAACTAAAGTCGATAAATGATTTTCCTGAAAAGGGTAAACTTGATGACAAAATTAGTTTTGCTTTAACAAAGTTAAAAAAGGGCTATAAAGAAGACATTATAAATGTATTAATTGAAAATCAGCCCACAATAGACGTTGTAAAACTGCAAAATGCAGTAGGTGTACGATTATCTTATTTGTTGAAGAATAATATGCTTGCTGCAGAAAAGTATGGTAGAAAGTTTAAATACAGTCTTCATTAAATTTGATTGCCTGTTCATAAGACTTCCTTAAATAATGGCTTGTGTAAACAAAGCGGTTAATTGTTTTTAAATATTAATTTTGCCTGACATGCGTTTCACTTTCATTGAGTTTTAAAATTGGTGTCTATCAAATTATGTCCTGAACCAATTGAAAATAAATTTTGGTGCTTATAAGTTTTTTATTAAACACAGATCAAAAGAATTCTCTAAACTTGGCGAACTTCATAATTTATAAGCCTCTCTTTTTAATCTTCTCTTAAATAAAAGGAAGCGTTCATTCTAATTATTTTTGTATTGTTAAACTGTATTTTTGTTTCTGTAAATATTTGAACCATGGCTTTCAGTTGTATAATAATTGATGATGAAATGCATGCAATTAGTGAATTAAGCGAACTGATTGCAAGAAATCCTATATTAAAATTAATGCACACTTTTTTGGATGTGGAAGAGGCGATCAATTATTTAATGACCGAAGGAGGTGCGGATATTATATTCAGTGATATCCGGATGCCCAAATTGACTGGCTTACAAGCGGCCAAATTATTACATCCACATTGCCGATTCCTTGTATTTGTAACAGCATACCGTGATCATTCATTACAGGCATTCGAAGAAAGTGCTTCGGGATATCTCTTAAAACCTATCAATTTTATTACATTAACAGAACTTATTAATAAATTTATTTTTCAGGATAATAGTTTGCTTTCTTCTTTTTCTATTAGAAACGATAAATTTATTTTTGTAAAGGGAGACCAAAAGAAAAGTTATATAAGTATAAGAACAAATGAGATCTGCTATATAAAAGCAGAATTAAATTATTGTACTGTTGTGACGAACAATAAAGCTTATATGACCTATATGCTATTAGGTGATGTAGAGGAAAAATTGAAAAATACCAAGCAATTCTTTCGAGTCAACAAATCAATCATTATTTCAATTGATCATATTGAGAACATAGCGGGAAATATGGTGTTTCTTAACAATAAACTAAGTTTTCCTATAGGAGGAAAATATCAGGCTGCTTTCTTTTCTTTTATAAAAGAGTGCAGCCTGAATTTTTAAATTTCATTTAGCGCTCTAAAGTTCGATGGAAAAAGACTGATAGTGCTTGTTTTCGTGGTTGTAATAATGGTTGTCGTTGGGTCTGTACTTTCAGAAACAAATAAGTTCCTTTTTTTAAAGTTAAATAAGACTTTTTCTTTTAAAATTAGTTTGTTTGTTTTCATGCTTCCAATATCCTTAACAAAGAAGTTTGTAAGCTTATTTATTATATATTATGCGTAGAATATTATATAAGTTGAAAGAATACGATTTAAAAAGCATAAAAATTCACTTTTTGTGTTGGTGTGTTTTTATAACTTATGAAGTATCTTTCCTTTTCGCTGTCTCTGGCTATCTTTCGCATTTAGAATCTTATATCTTATTTTATACTTTGCATATATCGTTTTTTTATATACACTCTCTATGGATATTGCCTTGCATATTAGAAAATGGAAAATTTAGGGTCCGAGAGTTTTCAGTTTTAATATCCGAAATTGTCATTTATATTGTCCTTGCGTTTTCAATAAGCTTCTTTTTAATGAAAGTGCTAAATATTAATAGCGATCAAAAATTTGTTTTAACAAAGTCGTCAATTGCCAATACGTTGTTCCGATGTATATACTTTATTCTATATAGCACAGGTTATTATTTTCTGTTAAATTTCATTCGTAACAAAAAAGTTGAAGTGGATAGGAAAGTCCTTATGGAGCAATTAAACAACCAGCTATTACAAGTTAGCAGCCAACTGTTGCGTGCCGAGGTTGATTTTTTACGTGCTCAGATAAATCCCCATTTATTATTTAATACATTAAGTTTTATAAAATATTCAGCTAAACATTCACCGCAGGAAGCCGATGAAGCTGTTATGTTATTATCTGATATTTTAAATTTTGCAACTCAAGGAGGAGGTAAGGAAGTAGTTGTATTAGGGGATGAGATTATACAGGTTGAGAATATAATACGCTTAAATCAATTACGTTTCGGTAACCGTTTGAATGTTCAGTTTACAAAAGTTATTCAGAATTACAATACTTCTATAATGCCTATAATTTTATTAACCTTAGTTGAAAATGTTTTTAAACATGGGCAATTACATGATGTAAACAATCCGGCTGAAATTTATGTAGAGCAGTCTCCGAAGAAAGTAGTTTATCGAACAAGTAATCTTATAGGAAATGAGCAAGCAATCAGTTCAAATAACACCGGTCTTCAAAATGTTCAATTGAGATTAGATAAATCATTTCCGACGACACATAAGTTTAACCATAGCTTAAAAGCAAATTGGTTTATAGTAGAATTAGAAATATGGGATCAGGATTATTCTGAATATTAACAACATTATGCAAAAAATAACATTACGTCCTTTAGCGATCTGCCGAACCCCAGTTTTTCCATTAGATACCGAAATGAAGACAGTTTGGCATGAATTGAAAGGGTTAATACGTGATGCATCACCCGGTTTACATGAAATTATAAAAGATCATCAATATCATGATTTAGAAGATCTTCCTCTTAAAGTTAGGTTTTCGGTTTGGAAGTACTTCAATCGAGCAAGGTTTAGGGCGACACCATTTGGTAAATTTGGATCTTTTACTGTATTGCCAATATCAGTGATCGCTCAATTGAAAAAAAATGTTACAATAGATTCTAACTTAAAGTTGAATGAATTTGTTGATTGGTCGTTGAGCGAAAAAACATATGACTATTCACAGGTAAAGTTCTTAAAAACGAATTCTTCCGTTTACAGACATGCGGATGAAATTCGTTTCATCAAAATGAAAAGCTCTCACTTTCAGCTTTCCTCTATTGAATACAATGAACTTGCCTATAACGTACTAGAATTTAGCCAAGCAATCAAATCGATAGATTCTCTCAAGAATTTTCTTAGAGAACAGGGTTTAGAACAATCATCAGTTGATGAATTTATAGAGCAATTGATCAGGATACAGCTATTGGTAACTGATATGCACCCCAATGTCATTGGTGAAGATTTTTTTTTTCGGACTAGTTATAATGCTTTACCTGTTAAAATAAATTACATAATAGCAGAAAGGATACACCGTAATGGGAATCTAGAATTTAAAGATTTGAAAATACTAAATGAGGTTGCACATTATTTGTTCAGTACTTCAACTTCATTTGATTCCAATGATTTGAAACAATTTAAAGTTAGTTTTAGAAAACGTTTTGAAAATAAACAAGTTTCCTTATTGGATGCAATCGACCCAGAAGCGGGTGTCGCTTACGGCAATTCAATCCAAGAACTTGAAGAGGATGAATTAATAAGCCAATTAAAAGATAATAGGGATTCGTTACAGCCAATATTTAAGCAATATCTTTATTCTGATTTAACAAAAAACATTTTAAATAAAATTTTCTTAAATCAGCCTGTCAAATTAGAAGATTTCAAATTAGAAAACAAACAAAACGAACGCAGCCTACCCAATACATTTTCTGCAATTATCGAATTTATTGACGGCAGAATCTTATTAAAGAGTATGGGAGGCGCAACTGCCACCTCCCTTATAGGAAGGTTTACCCTTGCTAGCAAAGACCTGCAAATGGAAGCGAGAAGTCTTGTTGAAGCAGAAGAGAGTGCAAATTCAGATGTTCTGTTTTTTGATATAGCGTACCAAGGAGAGAAAAATGTAGACAATATAAACCGTCGACAATCTATTTATAACTTTGAATCGCCTATTTTGACTTGGAGTAATAGCAAACAAATTATTGATTTAAGTGATATTGTGATTGGGTTAGAAGGGGATGAATTAATTTTGTTTTCTAGAAAATATGGCAAAAGAATTGTTCCCCGTTTGGCTTCGGCGTATAACTATGTGCGATCAGATCTGCCCTTATTTAGATTGTTAACCGATCTTCAATCTCAAAATCTTCATACCAATTTGTCGGTTGATATTAGCAGTCAATTTGCTGGGCTGGAGTTTTACCCTCGTGTCACTTATAAGAATGTTATAATATCGCCTGCTAAATGGTTAATCCCAAAATCGCTTTATAATCATTTAAGCACAACCGTTGTTAACAACTTAATTGCTTTACGGGAATGGTTAACAAGTAAGGCTATTGGAAATAGTTTTATATGCAAAGATGGCGATCAATCACTTCTCTTCCTCGTGGATAGTAATGAGGACCTATCAGCCTTCCTCCTATACGCAAAGACCAAGAATACATTATACATTGAAGAAGCTTTTCAACTCGGTAGCTCGAAGGTGCAGGATGAGAATAATAAGCAATATGCTGCAGAATTTATAGTAAATTTTGTAAGTCCAAAACAGATTTATAGACCATCTGATCTAAAATTTGAAAGCTTAGATAAAGTTACATCATTATTTTTACCTGGTGATGATTGGTTGTACTATGAGATTTATTGTCATCCTTTTCGAAGCAATGAGATTTTACTTTCTTTTATAAGCCCTTTTATTTCTTCAAACGAGCAATACATTGAAAAATACTTTTTCATTCGTTATAACGACCCTTCTTACCATATTAGGTTACGTATAAAGCTAAACAATTCAGCGGATATAGGATTACTGATGAACCGGTTCAACAATGAAAGTAAAAGTTGGGTCGAATCAGCTAAAATAAGTGAGGTGCAGATGAAATCGTATAATAGGGAAGTTGAGCGGTACGGAAAGAAAAACATAAATAAAATTGAACAAATATTCAATTACGATAGTAAAATTGTTTTATCAATACTTTCTGAACAAATGGATAGTATTACACTTTATAAATTTTCAGTTCATTTAATTGAGGAAGTTTTATTTAATACAGGATTGACCCTGCATACACAATTAATATTTGTAAAAGAGATGGCTAGCAATTATGTTTTAGAGCATAAAGTAAATAGAAAAGGGTTGAAGTTAATTAATCGAGCCTATCGTAATGAACTGAGAACGGGAAGGCTTATTTCAATTGGAGTTGAGCTTTCAATATTGACAACAAGGTTAAAAAACAGTATCTTGGAGACACTAAAGTCCTATAAAGGAAAGGAAAGGAAAAAGTTATTAGCCGATATATTTCATATGCATGTAAATCGTCTTTTTCATAAAGACCAACGATTACACGAAATGGTTATCTACGAATTTTTGCAGGTTAGATATCAATCAAAGGTCTCTATAAATAAATCTAATCTTACTGAATGATATTAAGTTTGCCTCTGTCAATTAAACTTAGCTCTTTCCTTTTATAATCTAGTACCGTCATTGCCCAATTTGTAATTCCGGCGGAATTGAAGGCTCTACAGTATTTTCAATCACACACCTTCACCCTTTTATCGATAGCATTGAAGGTTGAATTCAAGATAAAAGTAAATGCTATTGACTTTCTAGTTAAACAAGAAGACTTTGAATTAAAACTCTATCAGTGTAAGGGGGTGACTAGAAGAAGAGATAGGGCTGGAGCAAAGCAAAGCATTTAGGACTTTTAAGACCGCTACCAATTCATAAGATTGTGCGGAAGAAATTTTAAAGGGGCTTACATGTATAATAAATCAACAATAAAAGTCTTATTAGTTCATTCGAAGTAAATAGAGTACTCATCTTTAAAAACGAAAGAGAAATAAAAGAGGTAATATTAGATAACTATTTGCATCCAGCCAATTTTCACAAAAGGATACTATCTAAGTTAACCAAAGATATCGCCGAAGAATTTGGACTGAAGCTTTAATCTCAGCATGTGCATTTGATTCTGATCTCTCGACAGTAATAAATTATCAGGAAAAAAATATCGAGCCTTTAGCACTTCGAAAAAGCTGCAGGTAACCGTGCATTTATGTTATGGCCAGTTTTTTTATTTGGTGATTGTAAGTATGTTAATAAAACTTAATTCTTTCTGAATTTTATGGCGGGACCGATGTTACGGATATTGCTGAGCAGCTTCTCGGTAAACAATTGTTTACCTGTATCAAAGGTGAAGTGGCTGGTGGTATCATTGTAGAAACTGAAGCGTATAATGGTATAACAGATAAGGCATCTCATGCTTATGGAGGAAGGCTTACCTAGAACTTCCATTAGATTGTTGCATTTAATTTGCCCGATCGATATAATTGCTAGTTATCAATCGTGGAAGGCGGAAATTTTGATAACGAATTAAGGACCTCCAGTTCATAGTCAGGCGATGCCTGAAAATAAATTGAATAAAGACTAATGTCACCAATTGATTTCAAGTAGTTTTCTTGTCGGTAGTCAATTTTAAAATTGGCTAAACTGTGTAAGCTGTTAGCTACTCCATTGAACATTACAGAAGTGATGATTGAAAAGATTCCATTAGCAATTTCTTCTCCGATATCAGGCGTCTTCTCTAAATAAGATTGCGTTAAAGTTCCATCTGTATTGCGGTCAAATACTCCCGGTTCTGAACCGGTAATATATATTGTCTTATACTTCGATGGATATTCTTTTACCTTAATGCTTCTTATATTCTTTATTGGGATTGATATATGGTCCCCATTTCTTTTTTCAATGAAAATTTTGTCTTTGTTGTTTTTTTCTAAAATGCCAGCAATCCTTTCTTTTTTGGTTTTGGCAACGACATGGTAAGTACGGATTTGTCTTTTTTGAGCAAAAGAGGCAGAATAGAGGCTAATCAGCAATATCGATAAAACAATGGTTCGGTATTGCTTTGTATAATTGGTTTTCATATGCAGAAAGCGGTTTAATAAGCGTTTATAAAACTCCGATATGAAATTTCGAAAGCAATTTACTGCTTTTAAGCTAATTATCAATTTATTAAATGCTGATTGATACTGCCGGATGCCATTTAAAGCAAATGGAAAACCTGCTGTTTCCTTAAGACGGAATAAACAAGAGATAATAAGTATATGCTATAAAGAATAATTTTCAAATTTACAGTCCCTGAGAGTATTTTATTATATTTAGCCCGATCGCTCAATATTTTGTCAGTTGTAAATAAAGCATGAACCAATTTTTCCAAATGAACCGCTATCTATTTTTCGTTATAGCTGCTATTTTTGTTATTAATTTTAATGCTTCGGCGCAACGTACTATCGCTGTGCCTCAGATTATAAACTACTCCAATGAGGTATATAAAGCCGGGCTACAGAACTGGAGTGTTGCCCAGGATTCCCAGGGTATTATGTATTTTGGAAATAATGAAGGTTTAATGACCTTCGATGGGTACAAATGGTCTGTGTTTCCATTGCCTAATAATACAATCGTACGCTCGGTAGCTGTTGACAATGCTAACCGGATTTATGTTGGCGGACAAGATGAGCTGGGATATTTTGAAGCGGATGAGGCAGGAATACTACGCTATCATTCTCTTTTGCCACTGATTACCAAGACAGAGCGTGAATTTGCAGATGTATGGCGAATCAATATTGTAGAGGACGGCATTTTTTTTATGACGAACAATCGCATTTTTCGGTATAAAGGCGAGCATATTACGGTTGACAAGTCGAAGCGGAGCTGGCAATATATGGGTGAGGTTGATGGTAAGCTGTATGCGCAGTCTCAAGAACAGGGCTTGATGTGGTTTGACGAAGGGTTCTGGAAACCGCTGGCTAATCATGCAGATCTTGAAGTTTCTCCTGTGACACATTTGCTTCCTTATCATCAGGACACTTTGCTGGTCACAACATTGAAAAAAGGTCTTTTCTTCCTTGTTGGTAATAAGTTAATTCCTGCGCCGACAGAGGTTGATACTATATTGTATACCAGCAGGATATTTGGTGCTGAAAGAATCTCGGCAGACTTATTCGCTTTTGGTACGACATCGTCGGGTTTGCTGGTGATGGATAGAAATGGTAAGCTGGTGCAGAAATATAAATACGGGGAAGGATTGCAGAAAAATAATATTCGGGATGTATTTATTGACCGGGATGAGAATATCTGGCTTGCACTTGATGATGGAATAGACTTTATTGCAATTAATAGTGCCATCAAATACATCCATCCAGATAAAGACAATCCCATCAGCACCTATGCAATGTACATATTCGATAAAAAGCTTTATGTAGGTACTTCGAACGGATTGTATGCAAGTGACCTGCAAAATATCGATTGGAAAAACATTGGGATGGCGGATTCGAGATTCGTTAAAATAGCGGGTACCGATGGACAGGTATGGGTGCTGAATGAGATTAATGGGAAATTGCTGATGGGACATGAAGACGGAGCCTATGTGATTAGCGGGTTTGAAGCAAAGAAGATTTATTCAACACCGGGAACCTGGCTGTTTACACCGGTGTCTAGAGTGTATCCGTCTCAAAGCGTTATTGCGGGAACCTATTGGGGCCTTCAACATATTTCGTTTGATAAGGATCTGTTTTATGATCCGAAAGAGGTAGAAGGTTCAAATGAATCTTTACGTTTTATTCATTTTGACGATAGAGAAAATGCAGTATGGGTGTCACATCCTTATCGGGGGGTATTTAAATTGTTTCTTTCAAAAGATTTGAAGAAAGTAGTGAGACAAAAAGATTATGGTGTGAATGAAGGATTAAGCTCCTCACTAAATAACTATCTGTTTTATATCCGGAATAATATTTTTGTTTCAGCGCGGGATGGTATTTATGAATATGATCTGTCGCAGGATAAGTTTATTTTGTCGAATTTATTCAAGTCTTTAAAGGGTATTTCTGCTGAATATATGTATGAAGACAGATCGGGAAATATTTGGTTTGTGAATAAAAAGAAACTTGGTCTCCTGGATTTCTCTAAACCACATGCCGAAATGCCATATACCTTGGTTTATTTCCCGGAATTGAATGGAAAAGTACTGGGGGGATATGAGTCAATTTATGTTTATGATAATGATCATGTATTTGTTGGAGCAAATAAAGGAGGTATTCTTCTTAACTACAATAAATATAAAGAACGAATATCGACGCCCAATGTATTATTGAGACAGGTGAAAACACTTGATGCTGAGAAAAACGAAACTGTATTGTTTGGAGGGCATGGCTCGTTTCCGCAGAAGCCGGCCAAATTGAGTTATAAGCAGAATTCATTCCAATTTGACTTTTCAAGTACACCTTATGATCAACTTGAGAATGTTGAGTTTAGCTATTTAATGGAAGGTTTAGATAAGAATTGGTCGGCCTGGAATGGGAAAAGTGATAAAGAGTATACCAACTTGTCACCGGGTAAGTACACTTTTAATGTAAAATCACGAAACAGCAATGGAAGTGAATCGGGAGTTCTTGCATACTCCTTTTATGTATTGCCGGCATGGTATGCGAATACACTGAGTTATATCATATATATACTCGTTTTTTTAATGCTTCTTTATTATTATATAAAGAAGCAGAAGCGTAAATTAACGCTGAAACATGAAAACGAGTTGTACCTGCGGCAGCTCGAGTTGGATCAACGTGAAAAGGAAGTGGTCAGGCTTAGAAATGCAAAACTAAAAGCAGATCTGGATTTCAAGAACAGAGAATTAGTAAGTATGACGATGCATTTGGTACAACGTGGCGAAGTTTTATCAAAGATCAAAGACAAAATATCCGAAATTGTTAAGAAGCATGATTTTGATTTGGGATCAGTCAGCTTCCGGCAATTGATGCGACTGATCAAATCGGGCGAACGCACTAACGAAGATTGGGAAAAATTTAGTATCCATTTTAATAATGCAAACGAGGGATTCTTCTCTAATCTGAAAGAGAGGCATCCTGATCTAACCTCAAATGAACTAAAATTATGTGCTTATTTACGTATGAACTTATCATCGAAGGAAATTGCCCAGCTGATGAATATCACCATAAAAGGAGTTGAGGTTGGCCGTTATAGGTTACGTAAAAAGCTTGCTATTAATCCCGATGTGAATTTACACGCTTACTTATTAAAGTTTGTAACAGAATAAACTATGTTAATATTTAATTGATTGATATATAGCTAAATGAAAATTGGCTGTAGTGGTAATGTAGTGGCTTTAGAGCCAGGAAATATTGCAATATAGGGGTATTGTAGATAGCCGATAATTTCATTTCATTTATTATCTGCCTACTTTCATCCTCGTGCTTCTCCTTTTCTCAAAGGAAGCGATGTAACTAAATTTTAAACCATGTTAAACAATTTCATTTTATGAAACAGAGAATTCTACATGTATTCATGTTATTATGTATGCTTATGCCGGTTTTTGAGCTATCTGCTCAGGGCTTGCAAGTAAGCGGTAGAGTTATCGGAGCTTCCGATAATAATCCCATCCCCGGGGTCACGGTTTCTGTAAAAGGAGGGACAACCTCGACCAGTACGGATGCTGACGGTCAGTACAGTCTCACCATTTCTGCTGACAATGCCACGTTGGTGTTCCGGCAGTTAGGAATGGCCACTGAAGAGATCGCGGTAAATTCGTCGGGTGTTTACAATGTGTCCCTGAAACAAGATCTGACTGAACTTGAACAGGTGGTTGTGGTAGGATACGGTACTCAGAAAAAGAGTGTAGTTACCGGAGCAATCAGTAGCGTTAAAGGGAGTGATCTTGAAACGATGCCGGTGACCCGTATCGAACAGTCGCTGCAGGGCAGGACTTCCGGACTGACCATTGCCAGTAACTCGGGGCAGCCAGGATCTGCGGCTACGATTCGTGTCCGGGGTATTACCACATTTGGAAACAATAATCCGCTATGGGTCGTTGACGGAGTCGTTGTTGACGCTGGGGGCATCAGTTATCTTAACCAATCGGATATTGAATCGATCGAGGTATTGAAAGATGCCTCCTCTCAGGCGATTTATGGTGCTCGCGCAGCCGCAGGGGTTATCCTGGTGACTACCAAAAAAGGTATTGCCGGAACAATGCGTGTGAATTATAATACCTATTATGGAACGTCGGCTCCTGCGCGCAAACTCAGTTTATTGAATGCAACGGAGTATGCAACGCTGCGAAATGAGTCAGCACTTGCCGCAGGGAAGGCATTACCTTTTGCTAATCCTCAGGAGTTTGGTGAAGGAACCGATTGGCAGGAAGAGATATTCAATAAAAGTGCGCAACGCCACAGCCATGAACTAAGTGTAAGTGGTGGAAGTGAAAAATCGACTTTCTACAGTTCATTTGGATACCTTTCACAAGATGGTATCATTGCAAGTGAAATTTCCAATTACAAACGAATTAACATACGCCTTAATTCGGAGCATAAAATAAAAGACTGGTTAAAACTGGGACAAAACCTTGGTTATTCGCATGAGAAAAGTCAGGGCCTTGGAAACACAAATAGTGAATACGGCGGCCCGCTTTCAGCGGCGATTAATCTGGATCCGATAACGCCGGTTATTGAAACTGATCCGGATATCATCAACTCTCCGAACAGACCTTATCGTGCTAACGCAGTAGTGCGCGATGCGAATGGAAATCCCTATGGAATTTCGCAATACGTTGCCCAGGAAATGACCAATCCATTGGCCTATATGCAAACGCGACTTGGAAACTATGGCTGGTCAGATAATATTGTTGGAAATGTCTATGCTGAAATTTCGCCTATCGAAGGCTTAACGTTTCGTTCAACATTGGGGTCGAAACTTTCTTATTGGGGAAGTGAGAGCTTTACACCTGTATTTTATTTAAGCTCAACCAATCAGAACGCGCAAAATAATTTTACAAGAGGAAGAGATAGGGGCTTTGATTGGAATCTCGAAAATACAGTCTCCTATTCGCGCCAGGTTAACGATCATAGTTTTCAGTTCCTGGTAGGTCAGGGGGCTTATTATGATAATCGTTCTACCGGGCTTAGCGTAACCTATTTTGATATTCCTGTAGATAATTTTGACGATGCTTCATTGAACTATAATATTCCGACAGATCAGCGAAATTCGTCCGGATATGAGAATGCAGGGCATACCGTGTCTTCTCTTTTCGCCCGTGTAAATTATAACTATCAGGAAAAATACCTGGCTGAGGCATTGATACGCCGTGACGGGTCTTCCCGTTTTGGTTCAAACAATAAGTATGGTGTATTTCCTTCTTTCTCTTTAGGTTGGGTTGCTTCAAAGGAAGATTTTCTGGCTGATGTCGAAAGCATCGATATGCTGAAAATACGCGGTGGTTATGGTGTTGTCGGTAATGATAATATCGGTGATTTTGCTTACATCGCTACCGTAGGCGGAGGCAGAAATTATACCATTGGTTTAACGGATATGTATACGGTGGGCTATAGCCCGAACGCGCCCTCGAATCCGGATTTGAAATGGGAAGAAACAAGTCAGACGAATATCGGGTTTGACCTGACCTTCCTTAATCGGGTGAATGTAACATTCGACTGGTACAATAAAGTAACAAAGGGAATATTGCAGAATCCGCGTATACCTTATTATGTGGGAGCAATTGGTAATCCTGCTGCGAACGTTGCCGATATGAAAAATACAGGGGTTGAATTGGAGCTGGGCTATAATAACAAATTGGGAGAAGTGGATTTCTCGTTAAATGGGAATGTATCTTACGTGCGCAATGAAGTGACCAATATTGGTGCTGGTGTTAGTTATATCAATGGGGCCAGTTTTCAGGCTTCCAGTTATAATATTACACGTACTATGGTTGGTCAGCCCTTCAATTCCTTCTATGGTTTCAAAACCCTGGGTGTTTTTCAGACCCAGTCGGAAGTGGATGCTTACACTAATGCAGATGGCGGTCTGATTCAACCGAATGCCACTCCTGGCGATTTTAAATGGGCAGATCTTAATAATGACGGAACAATTGATGCGGAAGACCGAACATTTATTGGCGACCCGACACCAAACTGGGCATTTGGTTTTACTTTGAGTGTGGCCTGGAGAGGCTTCGATGCACTTGTTTTTGGCCAGGGTGTTGCCGGAAACAAAATCTTTCAGGGTTTGAGGAGATTGGATATCAATAATGCCAATTACTCAAGTAAAGCTCTGGGAAGATGGACTGGCACCGGATCATCAGATTCTTTTCCAAGATTGAGTGATGATGATTCAAACAATAATTTCGCAAATCCTTCTGATTTTTATTTAGAAGATGGCGATTTCTTTCGTTTGAAAACTCTTCAGCTGGGTTATACTATTCCGTCATCCTTAACACAGCAGATCGGCCTTCAGAAAGCCAGAATTTACGTAATGTCAGAAAACCTGTTTACGCTCACCAAGTATTCTGGTTACGATCCGGAAATTGGCGGTAGTATACTAAGTATCGATAGAGGGATATACCCTCAGGCCAGATCGTTTATGGTAGGCCTTAATGTAACATTTTAATAATTGACACCAATGAAAAAGAGTATATATACATCGATAATAGCATGTTTGATTCTTTGCAGTTTGCAAGCATGTAAGGATAGTTTCCTGGAACTTAAACCGCGCGGAACAGATCTGGAAGATAATTATTACCGCAACAGGCAAGAAGCGTATAATGGTCTGGTAGCCATTTATGATGTTGTCGGCTATCAAAGCAGTTCGTATACAACCAAAATTTTAGCTACTTCAGCGGCTTCTGATGATCACTTCGCTGGCGGGGGAGGCTCGTCAGATCTCCCTAACATTCAAGCCTGGTCTAATTATAGTCTGAATCCGGCAGTTGGTCCGCAAGAGGATCTTTGGCGTAGGAATTACATGGGCATTAATCGGGCAAATATCCTGCTCTCCAAACTACCGGATGTATCAATGGATGAAAATGAAAAAGCGAGATTCGAAGCGGAGGCAAGATTCCTGCGCGCCTATTTTTACTTTGACCTGATACGCTATTTCCGGAACATCCCGCTAATAGATCATCCGCTGGTAGGAGATGAGATATACGAAGTAGTACAGGCTGCACCGGAAGAAATATTTGCGTTGATTGAAAGCGATTTGAATGCAGCGATGTCAAATCTTCCTATACAGATTAGCGCAACAACAGAGGCCGGCAGGGCATCACAGGGTACAGCCAAAGCGCTGTTGGGAAAAGTGTATTTACAGCAGGAAAAATTCGACCTGGCTGCGCAGCAATTAGCCGATGTAAACGGGGAGCCGGGACAAACGAGTCAATACGGTTACCGGTTATTGGATAATTTTGCGGATCTGTTTAAGGTAGATAACAAGTTCAACAGCGAATCAATTTTGGAAATTTCCTTTACGAATACTTCTATTGGAGACTGGGACTGTATTGATTGTACCGAAGGTAATATCTTAAATATCCTGGTTGGGCCACGTGACTATAACGTTGGTGGCGGTGGACCGGATTATGTAGCGGGTTGGGGGTTTCTTCCCTTTACGACGGAACTGGTTGATCTGATGAAATCCGATCCAAGATATCCTTACACAGTCATTGATATGCATCAGTTGACTGACGAGGGCAAAGGCTCCTATACTCCCGGATACATGGACACGGGCTATTTTCTGAAAAAATTTGCAGGGAGAGAAGCCGACCGTGCGGAGGTAGGTACGGTTGAATTAAATTTTCCGCAAAATATATATGATATCCGATTGGCAGATACTTATTTATTGGAAGCAGAAGCAATTGTCAGGGGAGGTGGAAATATGAGCAGGGCTGCGGATCTTTTGAATGCCGTTCGTGCAAGGGTAGGCCTGGATCCTGTAACCGCAACACTTGAAAATATTAAAAGTGAGCGCCGGGTTGAATTAGCAGGTGAGGGGCATCGTTGGTTTGACCTTGTTCGCTGGGGAGATGCACCTGCGGCTCTGGGCAGTCGTGGTTTTGTAGCGGGCAAGCATGAAGTATTGCCTATACCTTTGCTTGAACTGGACAATACAAAGTTAGAACAGAATAAAGAATATGGTGGCACCAAATAAGTACTGAAAATTATGAAACTCAATTATAGAAAAATATATTCCCTGGTCTGGGCTTTGATTGGAATGATGGTTTTGCACGCCTGCAAAATTGAAGGCGACAACCTGCATCTGGAACAGATTCCGGAGCCCAACTTTGAAGTAGTAGACCTGACAAAGGGTAAAGTGAGATTAATTAACACAACCAACGCACCTTCTATCGCGCAGTGGACAGTTGTTAGCACGGGTCAGAAGCTTACGGGTGATACAGTTGATGTGAACCTGATCTTTGCCGGTCAGTATGAAGTAGAGTTAAGCATTGTGGCTCAGGGCGGTATGGCGAGCGTGAAAAAACAGGTTATGGTAGACGAAAATGATCCGGAAGCTTGCGAGGATACAAGGGCGCTGGGCTTTATTGCAAGTTGTGATCAAAAGACATGGAGGCTTAATCCGGATGCAGGTGCATTGAAAGTGGGACCCAGCCCGGATAATGGCGAGTGGTGGTCAAGTGGCGTAGCTGATATTCAGGGCCGGAGTTGTGAATTCAATGATGAATATACTTTTGCCTTTAATGCTGAGGGAACGTTTGATTATGATAATAAAGGTGACTTTTTCGCTGATGGATATCTTGGAAATAAAACTACGGGCTGTGAACCTGCAGGCAATTTGTCTGGTGATCAGCAACTATGGAATTCCGGAACTTTTAGTTTTTCAGTGACCGAAGGCTCAGGCGTTAAGAAACTGGGACAGTTAAGGCTTGTTGGTAAAGGTGCTCATATTGGTGTGAAAAAAGCCCATAACGGTGGTGAAGTGGAAACCGGACCGGTAAACGACTTTGTATTATATGACATTTTGGAGATGCAAAAAAATGTTGATGGTAAAGGCTATGATATTCTGAAGGTAGCTGTTAATGTTGGCGGTGATACATGGTGGACTTTTACCTTGCGCTCGTTTTGATAATGCCGACCTATAATTATACCGAAAAACTATGAAACCTATATCATCCATGTTAAAAATAATTCCGATTGTCTTGTTTTCTATTGCCTGTGCAGAAACCGACAATCCTAAACCGAATATACCTCAACCGGAACCCATCGGACCGAAAGAGTATTCATTTTCTGCGACACCTAGCTGGTCAGATGAATTTGACTATGAAGGCCTTCCCGATGTTAAAAAATGGAGCTACGATGTCGGCTCTCAAAATGACGGCTGGGGAAATCATGAACTTCAATATTATACTGAAGCGAATCTGGAAAATGCCCGTGTTGAAAATGGCGTGCTGACCATAACGGCAAAGCGTGAAGATTTCGAAGGGTTTAAATACACTTCTGCTCGTCTCGTAAGTAAAGGGAAGGGAGACTTCTTGTATGGCCGTTTTGAGGTGCGTGCAAAAGTTCCTCCCGGCAAAGGAACCTGGGGTGCAGCATGGATGTTGCCAACCGATTGGGCGTATGGACCCTGGCCTGCTTCTGGAGAGATCGATATTCTGGAACATGTAGGTTATGATCAGGATGTAGTACATATCAGTATGCATACTGAGGCTTACAACCATGGTATCGGCACTCAGAAAACAGCAACAAGGAAAATTCAGAATGCTACAACTGAATTTCATGTGTACCGGGTTGACTGGACGCCAGACTATATAAAAGGTTTTGTGGATAATGTTGAAATGTTTCATTTTGCGAATGAAGGAAAGGGATACGCTGTATGGCCATTTGATAAAAAGTTTCATTGGTTATTAAACTTAGCCGTGGGTGGCGACTGGGGAGGGCAGATGGGTGTTGATGAAGAGGCATTCCCGGCAAAAATGGAAGTAGACTATGTACGCGTGTATGAACTGAAATAATAGAAATATACCAATTTAGGTTCTCGCTTCTCTTTCGAAGGTAAAGAGTGCTTGCAATAGGCGGTTGATATCAATAGGATATTAACCGCCTATTTTTTTTTCTCAACCGCTTCGTTCCCATTCATACTACTTAAGATTCCCAAATACCATTTTATTAAATAAGTCTACATTACGTTTATAATACCTCTATAATTCCTTTATATTAGTGTGCACTGAGTGTGTAGTGAGTGTGCACTCAGTGTGTACTTTTGGCTATTTTATACACACTTAATACACACTCACTACATACTGTATAATCAGAAAAGTAGAAGTAATCTAGACTTATTATAAGCTCACTATAGAATTGTTTTAAAACCAGTTGTTTACCTGAGCGTATTGAAATAATATTACCCAAGTCAGAATGAAATCAAGGATTTTGTATCAAATTGATGTCATAATCTTTTTACTTATCAAAAACGCTGTCTTAATATGTATTATTTTCTAACTTTGGAAAAATGATTTTTTGACAGCTAATGAACAATCACATTCCATCTATTTATATTAAAGTTAAAGCAGCGCTACTCCTGCTTTGTCTTTTTTTAATGATGGTAAATAGCTGTCCGATTCGGAATCTTCTATCAAGCGCTTCTTTTTCAACAGCAGAAACGTTAGAACAGTCAAATAATACGAAATCTTTCGTCAAGAATAATCTTCAGTGTTCTTCTAAGGGGAAAATAGTTCAGGCAACTTTATTGGATTTTTCAAAAGCCAACAACAGCAGTCTGCCACTTCCATTTCTCTTAAGTCTGTTAAGTGCATATTTATTACTATCTGTTTTAAATACAGGGATTGTTTTATTTACTAATTCCCAAAACTCGTCACTTACTGATACTGTACCTCTGTTTTTGAAAAACAGATCGATCATTATATAGTACCCTCCTCATTACCTCCCCAGCTTTACTATTTGAAATTAATGACTTAAATGTAAGGGACTTCCGTCTTTTACATGGATATTTACAATATATAATGAACGCAACAATGAATTTAAAGAAGAAGATTACTTTTTCGAATCTTTTCACAGGAATCCTTGTGGTTTTTGTAGTCGCAATGCTTTTCAGCCCTGATTTTAAGGGACTTGTTATACAAAATCTCATGAAGATTGGCTTGTTTCAACCAAGCGTACCCACCGGACCAACAGATGAATTGGCCGCAGGAATCAGCGCTGGTACCCAAGGTGAAGAAATTCTATTTAAAAATATGAAGGGTGAAGTGATTGAACTCGGCGATCAAAAGGGAAAAGTTGTCTTTATCAATTTCTGGGCGACATGGTGTCCTCCTTGTATTGCAGAAATGCCAGCTATTAACAAGCTTTATTCAAGTTTTGAAGAAAATGAGAAGGTTATGTTTCTGATGGTAGATGTTGATAACAGTCCTGCTAAATCTCAGAAATTTATGGATAAAAGAAAATTTGATCTGCCGGTTTATACACCCGCAAGTCCGATTCCTCCATCCTATCTGGGTGGATCCATACCGACAACTCTGGTTCTTAATAAATATGGCAAAGTAGTTTTTAAGCATGAAGGAATGGGAGACTTTTCCAATGAAGAGTTTAAAAACTTTATTAGTCAGTTAATTGCAGAATAGGAACACAATCAAATTTGTATTACAATACAAACTATTATGAAGAAACTATTGTCAATATTTCTATTGGTTTTTGTGAGCTTTTTGTACACAAATGCCCAGATATATGATCCGGTCAGCTGGAATTTTACTGCTGAAAATGTTCATGAAAAGGAAGCAACCGTTGTTATTACTGCAACGATAGCGCCAGGCTGGCATGTTTATTCGCAGTTTATTGAAGAGGGAGGTCCGATTCCAACAAGTTTTAAATTTGATAAAGGGAAGGGTTATTCGTTGATTGGTAAAGTAGGTGAGAGCCCGGAAGCAATTTCTGCTTTTGACCCCATTTCCAAGATGCAGATTGCCTGGCATAAAACGAAAGTTGAGTTCTCACAGAAAATAGAGCTTACTGAGCCAAAGGTCCGGGTAAGCGGAACGCTCGAGTTCATGGTCTGCAACGATACCAGTTGTCTTCCTCCCGAGGAAATCCCTTTTACTGTTTCAATTGATGCCTCCAATGCAACAGCAAAGACGGTTGACAAAGCGGATATGAATCTAAAAATGAGTACAATTGATGACCAAGCCGATGCTTCTTCACAAAATGATACACTCTGGGGAATCTTTATTGCCGGATTAATTGGCGGCTTTGCAGCATTTTTAATGCCCTGCATTTATCCGATGGTTCCACTAACAACTTCTTATTTTACCAAGCGAAGTGGCAGCCGATCCAAAGGGATCTGGAATGCTATCATTTATGGTATTTCTATCATCGTAATATACGTCGGTTTGGGGATGATCATTACATTGGTATTTGGAGCATCCGCACTTAACGAGGCTGCAAGCAGTGCTTTGTTCAACCTGGTTTTCTTTGCCATTATTGTTGTTTTTGCCGTTTCATTTTTAGGAGCATTTGAAATTACACTGCCTTCGCGCTTTGTTAATAAAGTAGACTCAAAATCGGATCGTGGAGGCCTGATTGGAATATTTTTTATGGCATTTACGCTGGCTTTGGTATCCTTTTCTTGTACTGGGCCCATTATTGGTTATCTGTTGGTAGAAGCAGTATCAAAAGGCTCTCTTTTAGGGCCGGCTATCGGTATGTTGGGCTTCTCTGTTGCTCTTGCCATTCCTTTCATTCTCTTTGCGCTCTTTCCTTCTTTTCTAAAAGAAATGCCAAAATCGGGCGGATGGCTCAATACTGTAAAAGTATCCCTCGGTTTTCTGGAGCTGGCTTTGGCTTTCAAATTTCTATCCAATGTTGACCTTGCCTACCATTGGGGTATTCTCGACAGGGAAGTGTTCCTTGCAATCTGGATTGTGATCTTTGTCCTATTCGGATTGTACCTGCTTGGTAAGTTAAAACTGTCTTCTGCAGATCAAGATGGAATCATTTCTTTGCCCCGCTTGTTTTTTGCAATACTGATTTTTTCATTTACGGTATATATGGTTCCGGGAATGTGGGGCGCTCCGCTAAAAGGGATCAGTGCCTGGCTTCCGCCTCAACCTACGCAGGACTTCGATCTTAACCGTCTCACTTATGGTGACTTCTCCAATGCGGATCACAAAGATGCTGAATCTTCAGGGAAAAAGTATGCCGGTATCTTTCATGCTCCCCACGGTTTGGATGCTTTTTATGATTACCAGGAAGGGCTTGACTATGCAAAAAAAGTAGATAAACCGGTTCTGATTGATTTTACCGGTTGGAGTTGCGTAAACTGCCGGAAGATGGAAGCATCTGTATGGCCGGATCCATCCGTCCTAAACCAGTTGAAATCCGATTATGTATTGATTTCTTTATATGTAGACGACAAGACCGAGTTGGAAGAGTCGGAAAAATATGTTTCTGAATTTAGCGGAAAGAAAATTTCGCGCATCGGACAGAAATGGAGTGATATGCAGGCATCGGTGTTTGGCACCAATTCACAACCATATTATGTGGTGGTTGATTCCGATGGTAAAAAGCTTGTGCCGCCACAAGCATACGATTTAAGTATATCAAACTATGCTGACTTCCTGAAAAGAGGAAAGGAAGCATATCAGAAAAAGAATAATTAACAACATAAATTGCTCACATCATTCTCTCTTAAAAATCTGGACAGATTTAAAGAGAAAATATTAATACAAATTACAATGAAAATGCGATTATTATTAACAGGAATCATATCCCTCTTTGTTTTGACTTCCTGCAACACTATTGACACAGATATATTTGTGTTAAAGGGACATATCGAAAATGCAAGTGGTCTTAATAAGATCTTATTATATGAAGGGGAGACCGTAGTTGATTCTATTGCTTTAGACGAAGACAACAAGTTTAAATTTGAAGGAACCGCCAAAGAAGCTACTCTTTATACGTTAATAGTAGGACAGCAGCCTTATATGCTTGTTCTAAAAAATGGTGAACAAGTTGAATTTAAAACCGATTTAAACAATGACGCAGCGCAATATTCCATTAGCGGATCTGAAACATCATCCAAACTTCAGGAACTTGCCGTCATTCGCGAAAGGTTTCAAAAAGAACAGACTGCTTTACAAAATGAATTTGAAGAAAGGCTAAATAATGGGGAAGAAGCTTCTGCAGTTCAAAGTGAACTAATGGAAAAGAACTACAAGTCTATTGGAGAGCTGTCTGAGCAGGCTCTGCAGTTCTCAAATGAAAATAAAGATAATCTCGCCGGGTTCTATGGCATGCTTTTTTTGTTTTCGATAGATCCAACTACCTATGAGGAACAACTAATTAAATATGCAGAAGAAACAAAGAGCAAGTTTCCGGATAACCCTTTTGTTCAGTCTTTTGCGAAGCATATGGAAGAATTAAAGCCTTTAAGTATTGGTCAGGAAGCCCCTGATTTTACATCTTTAACTCCAAATGGCAAAGCTGTTAAACTATCTGATTTAAGAGGTCAATACGTTCTTTTAGATTTTTGGGCATCCTGGTGTGCTCCCTGTCGGGAGGAAAATCCAAACATTGTAAATCAATATCATCGGTTTAAGAATAAAGGTTTTACAGTACTGGGTGTTTCTTTAGATAAAAATCAGGCTTCCTGGATAAAAGCAATTAAAGACGATAAACTGGAGTGGACACAATTATCAGATCTTAAGCAATGGGACAGTGAAGCGGGCCAATTATATAATATTTCTGCAATCCCGGCATCCTTTCTAATTGATCCGGATGGTAAAATAATTGGTAAAAATTTGCGTGGACCGGCTTTAAAGGAATTCTTAGAAAAGAAACTTGAATAAAACACGTATTATATAATACCCTTTCCTTTAAATTAATTTTCAGCTAATTCCTATTGGCCTGAGCTTTTATTTTCCATTTTATTCTTAACTAATTTAAAAATTATTTCCATGACAAATCATTGGAATTACTTGTTAACATTCCTGTTTAGCATCAGTATTTCAACGGCATCAGCCCAAAAACAAAAACTCAGTCTTCAAAAAACATATGAGGCTGCATTAAAAAGATATCCGGGAACTGATGAAAAGATAGCACAAATTCAGCTTGCAAAATTTCAGTCTAAATTTATAAAAAGCAAGCAGCTTCCACAGGCAAATCTTCAACTTCAAAATTCTTTTGGAAGTATTGAAGGATCCACGGGAGGCTTCTTCCCTTTACCCGGAATGTTCAACATAAATGGGGCTTCTACGACCGATGAGACCTCTGCTTCCTTCAACACGTATGGCTCTGTGGTTGCCGACTGGGAAATTTTCTCATTTGGCAAACTCAGCAAAGAATACAAAGCTTCTGATATCAAGACCCGTGAGGCACAGAGTGATTTCTCTATCTACCAGTTAAATTTAAAAAGCATCGTTTCAAGACTCTTTTTAAAGGTTCTTTATGATGACATTAAATTAAAGTGGTCACAAAGCAACGGTTTACGTGTAAATGAAATATTAAAAATTTCGAAAGTACTTGCCAGTGCTGGTTTAAAGCCAGGAGCCGATACAGCACTTGCTTCTTCTTCATACTTTCAGCTCCTCGCAGACGAAGATCTGTTGAGAGGAAGGTTTGAAAGTTCTAAGCATCAGTTAAATGAGTTCACGGTATCCGGGGCTAGTGAACAGAACCCCGAATCTGATAACTTCTTAAATGCCGGATTACTTAAAATAGCTATAGGTAAGTACAATAATCATCCGCATTTAGAAAAAATAAGTCATCAAATTGAATATCAAAACACTTTAAAGGAGGCCACGCAACGTTCTGTCTTACCCTCCTTATCCTTATTGGCTGGTCTTTCTTCAAGGGGATCAAGTGCTGGTGATAACTGGATGAAGAGTCGTTGGGCTAACGGGTTCAACAATGGTTCAACTAACTACTTAATTGGTTTGGGCATAACCTGGAACTTAACAGGCATTTATGATAAAAGCTTAAAGAAGAAAGAAATAGAACAACAAGGGAAAATTGCTGAGTCAGACTATAGGCAACGGGAATTAAAGCTGAATGCAGGTATTCTTTCTACTCATTCACGGATATCGGAGCAGGTAAAGCAAGTATCTAAAACCAAAAGCGGTGTTGAAAAAGCCAATGAAGCCTATCTTTTATATCGTACACGATATGAAAACGGGTTAATAAACCTAACCGAACTATTACAGATCCAGTTTCTTTTACAACAAGCAGAAGAAAAGCAGATTGAAGCCTATAAAGGCTTATGGGAACAAGTGATTATACAATCTGAACTGACAGCAGATTTTAGCAACCTTTTCGAAATATTTTAATTAACATCAAATGAATATTATCAGATTTGCATTGCGGAGACCGATTAGTATCATGGTAGCCATTCTTGCTATTACGTACTTTTCTTTTTCTGCAATAAGAAATATAAATGTAGATATATTTCCTGAAGTAGAACTTCCGGCAATCTACATTGCTATGCCATATGGTGGTTTGGCACCGGAGTATATGGATGGCTTTATGGCTAATGAATTCCAAAAAGTACTTCTCTTTGTAAGTGGTGTGAAAGACATCGACTTCAAAAGTGTACAAGGTTTTACTTTGATGAAACTATCATTCTATCCAGGAACAGATATGGCCCAATCAGCGGGTGAAGTGTCCACAATGGTATCTCGTGCCATGGGCTTCCTGCCTGCAGGTGCAACTCCGCCAATGGTGGTAAGATTTGATGGAAGTTCGTTGCCAATCGGTCAGTTGGTTTTTGAAAGCCCTCAACGAACATTGAACGAACTTCAGAATCTGGTCATTACCAGAGTTCGCCCAATGTTTGTTAACATTCCGGGGGTGACGGCTCCAGCTCCTTTTGGCGGAAACGCACGCTCTATCGTTATAAAAGTCAATCCGGCACTGATGCAATCTTATGGAATATCTGCCGAAGAGGTTACATTGGCCATTACCCAAAACAGCATCCCTTCTCCAGCTGGGAATATCCGGATAGGAGATCAGAATTTAATGAGCCCCGTAAACTCAATAGCGAACGGCCCTGAAGATTTTTTAAATACTACAATCCGGACAATTAACGGACAGTCTATATTTATTAAGGATATAGCTACCGTAGAAGATGCTGGTGATATCACAACTGGATATGCTATTGTAAATGGCCAGCGATCAATTTATTTACCGGTTATTAAAAAAGCTGATGCTTCAACGCTCGATGTAGTAGATAACCTGAAGTTGTCTTTACCAATGTTAAAAGATGCTTTGCCTGAAGATGTGAAGGTTAGTTATGAATTCGACCAATCAGGCCATATCAAAAACTCGTTGTCCAATTTAATTTTTGAAGGGATTTTGGGTGCCTTACTTACCGGATTAATGGTGTTTTTATTTTTAAATGACCCCAGGGGAGCCTTGATTGTTGTTTTAACAATCCCAATTTCTTTGCTGACCGCTGTTATTGCACTTTACCTAATGGGTCAAACAATTAACATAATGACCTTAAGTGGCTTAGCGCTATCGATCGGGATTTTGGTGGATGAGGCAACCGTTACCATAGAGAACATCCATCAACATTTTGAAATGAAAAAGAAGAAGGCCCGCGCTATATTAGATGCTGTTCTTGAGATTTCCATACCGAAGGTATTGATCCTTCTTTCAATTCTAGCGGTCTTAATCCCTTCATTCCTGATGACTGGTATACCGAAAGATATGTTTATGCCTTTATCGATTGCGGTTGGTTTTGCGATGATTGCGTCCTTCATTTTTTCACAAACTTTCGTTCCAATTATGGCAAACTGGATCATGAAAAAGAAACCTCACCAAAAAAGAGTCGCCGGAAGAAAACAAACTGGTTTTAACCGATTTAAAATACATTATACGCATTTTATCGGTAGAATTCAGCGCAGAACACCTTTGGTAATATCTATTTATGTTTTGGTTGCTACGTCTTTAATAATAATAACCGGACTGTCTATCGGTACTGATATTTTGCCATCATCAAACGGCGGAGATCTGCAATTACGCATTGTTGCCCCTGAAGGGACACGATTAGAGAAAACAGAAGAATATGTTCATCAAGTAACAGAGATCATAAAAAGCCAAATCCCCGAAAGCGCATTAAAGATTTCTTCTGCATATGTAGGTGTCCAGCCTTCATCTTCGCCGATCAATCCCATATTTGCTTTTACGAGCGCTTCTCATGAAGCTATTTTGCAAGTGTCTATTGATAAAGATCTTTACAAGGAGAGAATTGAAAATTTAAAGGAGTCAATAAGAGCTAGAATTCAAGAACGCTTCCCGGAAGTCAAAATAAATTTTGAACCCATGGAGCTGGTTGAAAAAATAATGAGTCAGGGAGCGATGACACCGGTCGAGATTAAAGTCGCTTCCCGCCAGATTAAAAGTGCAGGACAATTCGCCGGAAAGATTAAAACCGAATTAAAGAAGGTATCCTATCTGCGAGACGTCCGGATTGCCGAACCCATTGCTTATCCAAGTCTGCAAATTGATGTTAACAGGGAATTGATAGCACAGTTTGGGTTAACTATGAAAGATGTCACCAAGGTTTTGAATCTGGCTAGCTCTTCTTCTCGGTTTACTGATAAAAATATGTGGATAGATCCCATATCTGGTTTGGTATTTCAAGTTCAGGTACAATTTCCTGAATCTGAAATGCAATCTATTGAAACGTTACTATCCTTGCCTTTAAAAAGCGGATCAGTAAGGCCGGTTCTTGCTGATGTTGCAACAATTAAGCGAATGGAAATTCCTGCACAAGTGAACCGGCAAGGCCCAAACCGCTATATTACCGTATTGGCAAACATTCACAATAAAGATCTCGGATCAGCAGCCAAGGCGGTAGATCAGGCCATTTATGATGCAGGGGAAATACCGAAAGGAACCATACTGAAGATTGAAGGGACGTTATCACTTTTAAAAGAAACGATGAATAGCTTACAAAGTGGTCTTTTGATCGCCATTGTTGTAATCTTTCTGATGATGGCTGCTTATTATCAATCCTTTGCTATTTCAGGCTTGTTACTTTCTGTTGTTCCGGCAGTAGCAGGCGGGAGCTTACTTTTTCTGGTGACGTTTGGCAGCACCTTAAATTTGCAGTCATATATGGGAATTATTATGTCTATCGGCGTCTCTGTTTCAAACGCTGTTCTGATGGTTAACCAAGCGGAATTTTACAGAAAAGAATTCCATTTCACGTCCAGGCAGGCAGCCAAGTGGGCCGCGTCTTCCAGATTAAGACCAATTTTGATGACTACCATAGCAATGATAGCAGGAATGATTCCTATTGCTTCCGGTTTTGGAGAGGGTGGAGAACAAATAGCACCTTTAGGGCAGGCAGTTATAGGAGGTTTGATTTTCTCATCTGCTACTACGTTGCTGGTATTACCGAATTTATTTAGTTGGGTAAGAAAAAACGCTAAACGTTCAAACCCTTCTTTGGATCCGGATGACCCAACAAGCAAGTATGCTATTTCTGAAGCTTCTATTTAATTATTTATTGAATTAAGAAAAATAAATCATGTATAAAATATCTAAATCTCTAACTTTTATTTTAGTAACAACCCTTTTATTAATAACTGCCTGTTCAAAAAGCACAAAACAAGAAACTCAGGAAAGAGGTGCAACACCAAACCTCGAGATTGTTTCTCCGGTTTCAGATCAGCCGTTTTATACAATTAACTTGCCAGGCGAACTTAAGCCTTATGAAGAAGTAGAGATTCATGCAAAAATTAAAGGTTTTGTCAAGAGGATATATGTAGACCGGGGCAGTTTCGTTAAAAAAGGACAGCTATTGGCTGTCCTGGAAGCACCAGAAATAACTCAGCAATACCTTTCTGCAAAATCAAACGAGAATAAATATAATCAGGAATATCTTTTTGCACAACAAGCTTATGAACGGTTAAAAAATGCTGCGCAAACCGGAGGAGCTGTCGCAGAAATTGAACTCGATAGAGCTTTAAGTGCGCTGAATGGCGCACAAGCTGCTTTAGAGGCCTCTAACGCACAATCCGGCATTCCTGCACAACTAAATTCTTATTTAAGGATTGTTGCACCCTTTGATGGAATGATCGTTGAGAGAAAAATCTCAGAAGGAGCACTTGTTGGAGACAATACAGAAGAACTGTTTAATCTGGCACAGACTAATAAGTTGAGGTTGACAATAGCGATACCGGAGAAGTATTCGCAGTCTGTGCACAAAGGAATGAAAGTTAATTTCACAGTCAACAGCATTCCCGGTAAATCATTCGAAGCAGAACTATCGAGATCTGCAAGTGTAATTCAGAAAGATGGCAGAGCTCTTTATACAGAGTTTGATGTCATTAATAGTAAAGGAGAGTTGAATGGTGGGGAGTATGCTCAAGTACAATTAGAACTACAAAGGTCTGATGAAACGATGTGGGTACCGGCAAGCAGCGTCATTCATACTCAATCAGGAACTTTTGTTTTAAAGGTTGACGATCAACAAAAAATTAAAAAAGTACATATAACGGAAGGCAGGAGGATAGACACCTTACAGGAAATTTTTGGAATGATCAATGTGGAAGACAAACTAATTAAAAATGCGTCAGAAGAACTTAAAGAAAATGTTGTAGTCAACGTTTCAGCTCTTAACTAATCGAAGATAATACAAATAAAACCCTTCCAATTCTCCAAAAGGGTTTTATTTGTGTAGAACGATGTTGGGATTATCTTCTGTCAGAAGTTCCGGTGCCATTTGTTCCGTTGGTAGAACTTCCCGAACCGGTAGTAGTTCCTGTAGAGCTGCCACTGTTGGTTCCTGTTCCGGTAGTTTCGGTTGTGCCTGTAGAATTGCCATTATTGATTCCAGAACCGGTTGTGCCAGTAGTACCGGTAGAAGTTCCTGATCCATTGATGCCATTGTTTGTGCCATTTGGGGTGGTTCCTGATCCGGTAGTTGGGGTTGTTCTTTGTCCGCGGTTCATACTGTCCCGTCTGTTAGTACCATCCTTGTTCCAATCCTTCTTATGCGTTGTGTCTCTTTTCATCTGCCCTTTTTTATCACGTTTAGTTTGAGATTGATTCCGCTTTGTAGAATCCAGCACGGTTGATGTTCCGCTACGTGTTTGATCTGGGGTAGTTGTTCTCTGTTGAGCATTTGAACTATTTGTTACAAACATAAAACATACTGCTGCGATAACGCTTAAAATTAACTTTTTCATAAAACTTGTTTTAATTAAATACTTATATAATTTTCTGTATAATAATTACAAGTCAGAAAGTTTAAGGTTTAAAATGAAAATACGCGTTTTTTGGATATAATACTTTGACCATGTGTATTTTATACGGAAGGTGTTGTTAATTATCCATTTACAGCTCTATGCGTATTGAACCGCACGAAGTTTATCATGAACCGGCATGTCAATTATTAACACTTATTAACAATAATTAAGAAAAAATAGAATTACTTTTGCAGTATTAGGGAACTATAGTACTTTTGAACTATGAGGAATATAAAAACATTATGGATAGTTGTTGTGCTTATGCTTACAGCATCTACCTCTTTTGCGCAGCGGTTTGCATATGTTGACAGTGAATACATTTTAGCACATATACCTGAATATGTAAATGCTCAGAAGCAGTTGGACGCACTTTCAGCGACATGGCAGAAAGATATCGATTCACAATTTGCAGAAATTGAAGAAATGTACCAGGCTTATCAAGAAGACCAGGCGCAGTTAAGCGATGATATGCGAAGGAGACGTGAGGATATGATTGTTAACAAAGAACGCGAAGTAAAAGAACTGCAACGTCAGAAGTTTGGATTTGAAGGTGATTTATTTAAAGAACGTAGCCGGCTTATTGGACCTATCCAGGAAAAAGTCACAAAAGCCATTCAGGCAATTGCTGAAAGACAAAATCTTGATGTGATTTTAGATAAAGGTGCCGAAACTTTCTTATATTCGAATCCGAAAATAGACAAGAGTGATGAGGTTATAGTGCAGTTAGGATATAAACCATAATAAATAAAAATAAACAACGATTAATTAAACAGAACAAATTAGAAATGAAAAATTTAGTAAAAGCGTTAGCTATAGTTGCGGTCATTTTTTTCTCAGTTGGGGCAGCTAATGCGCAACAAAAATTAGGACATATCAACTCGTCAGAAATTTTAAAGTCTATGCCTGAAGTGAAAACTGCTGATGAATCTTTTGCGACGTTCCGTAAAGGCAAATTGGATGAACTCGAAGCGATGGATAAAGAACGTCAGGCAAAAATTGCAACTTTTCAAGAGAAATACAAAACCTTGACAGAAGCAAATCAAGAAGTATTAGGGAAAGAACTTGAAGGATTAAATCAGGAAATCCAGACAATGGAGCAAAGAATCAGCGAATTGGATCAAAAAGCTCAACAAGATTTAACTGCAAAGCAGGAAGAGCTTTACAAGCCAATTTTAGCGAAAGCAGAAGTTGCTATTAAAGCAGTTTCCAAAGAAAAGGGTTTTGCTTATGTTTTTGATACAGCACAGCAAGCATTGGTTTATTTTGACGGAGGAGAAGATATTACTCCATTGGTTAAAACAAAACTGGGAATTAAATAATTAGCAAAGTACTTAATCAGTAAAGCGAACCTTTTGGGTTCGCTTTTTTTTTGTCAAATATTTTAATACTTCATTTTTTCAGTTGCTATATTGGTTTTGGATTCATTCGTTCTTTGAAATGTTTTGTTATTGATTTTTTATCAGTGAGCAGGTCTGTGCGGGTTTCTCCTTCAGAAACTCGTAAGAAGCGAATGATAAAAACTGAACACAAAAAGCTGGTTTAGACTTAATTCATCAAGTTAACTAACTAAAATTAGTTTTTTTTTATCGTTTTTAAAAGATGTATATTTGATTAACCTCTTTATAAAGATTATGGATTACGCTGACCTTACGGACGCTGAATTATTATTAAAAATAAAGGAAGATGATCATTTCGCTTTTAAAGAAATCTATAAGCGCTATTGGAAGAGCTGTTATTTTCAATTATACCGTAAATCAGGAGTAAAAGAATTAGCAGAAGAGCTAACTCAAAATATATTTGTTTCTTTGTGGGAGAGAAGAGACATTGCCACTATTTCAAACCTATCATCCTATCTTTTCTCTGCGGTGAGATTCAGTTTCATCAATCATTTAAAAACACTCCTTCAATTTGATAACTACGTAGCATATAAACAGCAGGTAAATACAGAATCCAATAACTCATTAGAGGAAGAACTGGCTGCAAGTGATTTGTCTATGTCAATTGAAAAGGGTATTAATATGCTGCCGGTAAAAACACGTGAAGTTTTTATGTTAAGTCGTTTTGGATATCGGTCGGTTAAAGAAATTTCTGAGACACTTGAGATTTCAGAAAAAGCGGTTGAATATCACATTACGCGGTCTTTAAAAGCCATGCGTATTGCATTAAAGGATTATATCGTTCTGCTTATCCTGTTTATCTTCCTGATTTAATTATCTCTAATAACTCGCTTATCATCTTTTTTTTATTTTTTCTTAGGGACTCCTTCAAGTTGTTTTACTATATAGAATGAAGGGCCAGAAACGGCCTTGCCTAAATAAAACTAATTTATGAGTCGCAAGACATTTCATCAGCTATTAGAGCGCTATTTAACTGGGAATTGTACGCCGGAGGAACAAGAGATTGTGAATCGCTGGTACGATTTGCTTGATGGAGATAAGGATTTCAGAGATATTGAAGTAAACGAGTTAGAAGCTTGTTTATGGGATAAGATAAACGAAAGAACTTCTTTGGAAAAAAATGGAAAGAAGCGATCTCTGTTCAAGGTAGTTTATCTGAAGCGGTATCTGGCTGCAGCCGTTGCCATTACATTGTTGCTGGGTGCTTCGCTTTGGATCAAATGGCGATTAGAATGCCATCCCGTGAAACCAGATTTTACTTGTTCATCATCTGATGATATTGTAGTTGTATCCAATACTCATAGTAAACCTAAAACAATATATCTACCCGATTCAACGATTGTTGAATTATATCGCGGTTCAACACTAAGTTATCCGGTAAAATTTAAAAAGACCGGACGGGAAGTTAATTTAGAAGGCAATGCATTATTTTCTGTGAAAGCTAATCCGGAGAATCCTTTTTGGGTATTTCATGAAGGGATCATAACCAAAGTATTAGGAACGCGTTTTCTGATAAAACGAGGAGCTGAAAACGGTCTTGATGAGGTAATTGTTTATTCCGGAAAAGTTGAGGTGATGAGGGAGAACAAAAATAAAAGTATTCTTGAAAGAATTATCGCAAAGCCGGTGGGAGTGAGTCTCACTGTAAATCAGCGTGCGATATTAGACGAACGTAACAATATATTGAGCGAGACGTTGGCGGAACAACCAATTCCTATTGAGACAAAGCGATCTTTATTGAATGATGTTGCTTTTAACGAAGTCAGTCTTTCTGATCTTGCTGAAAGATTGAGTGAGGTATATGGATTGAATATAGAAGTAAGGGATCAGGTGAGAAATATAACCTTTACGGGTGATCTAAGCGATATGGAATTATTTAATCAATTAGATATTGTATGTAAGGTTACGCGTACGGCATATAGTATTGAAGGAAAAACAATAATTATTCAATAACGTAAAAATGATAAATAAATCAGACGCCTATGAATACAACATAAACAAATAAAAAAAGAAAGCCGGCAATATGAGGGTATTGCCGGCCGGAATTAAATCTTGATTAGTGGCCAGTACATTAACTGGCCTGACACAAACCAAAATTTTTCTAAATTATGAAAAAAGAACGAATTATTGCTATAACAAAAACAGCGATGAGAATATCCTTTATTCATGCTTTACTCATCTCTATAGGTACATTGTCTACCTATGCGCATACTGCGGAGGCACAGGGAGCATTGAAAAGAACGATTAGTACTACGAATAGTTCTACAACTATCAAATCTTTCCTGGAAGATTTAGAGCGGCAGTCCAATGTGAAATTTGTTTATAGTCCTTCAGGGATCAAAGCCAATCGACAGATTACGATCCCTGATAAAAGCAAAGACTTAGCTTCCGTTCTGAATGAAGTTTTGATCCCGATGGACATTGAATACAAAGTGCAAGGTGAGAAAATACTGCTTATAAAAAACCGGCAAGAAATGAAAATCTCGGGAACAATTAATGATGCCGGGGATAACTTACCACTGCCGGGGGTAAGTGTAATGGTCAAAGGAACCAGTAATGGGACTTTAACCAATGATGCCGGTCAGTTTACGCTAACAGTAAATACAAACGACATTTTGGTTATATCTTTTATTGGATATACTACACAGGAAGTAAGGGTTTCCGGAAGTCAGCAAGTATACGATATAACCTTGCAGCCATCTACCAGTAACCTGGATGAAGTTATTGTAACTGGTTATTCTTCACAGCGTAAGAAAGATTTAACCGGGGCTGTATCTGTCGTAAATGTTTCCGAAATGAATAAACAACCTACAGGGCAGGTAAGTAACCAATTACAAGGACAAGCTTCCGGAGTGACGGTTATCGGTTCGGGACAGCCGGGTAGGGAACCGCAAGTCCGCATACGTGGTTTAAATACCTTTGGTAATAATTCCCCATTGTATGTTGTTGATGGGGTTCCTATTCAAAATATAGCCGATTTAAATCCCAATGATATCGCACAAATGCAGGTTCTTAAAGACGCAGGTTCCGCTTCAATATACGGGTCTCGCGCAGCGAATGGAGTTATCATTGTGACCACGAAAAGAGGTGTAAGCGATGGCGCAAATGAAGGTAAGGTAAGGATTGATTATGATATGTTTTATGGAACCCAACGACCTATTAGCGGAAATATATGGGACATTGCTTCTCCTATGGACAATGCGAAGTTGACATTTATGGCCCAACGCAATAGCGGAATAACACCGGGAAATGATCTGTATGGTACAGGCGATCAACCTGTTTTGCCAGATTATATTGCACCGCAAGGAGCAATGGAGGGCGATCCAAGAGTTAATCCAGATTTATATAATATTAACCCCGACTATTTTGATGGAAGTTTGGATGGTTTTTATCGAATTAATCGTGCGAATAAAGCCGGAACCGATTGGGCGGATGAAATTTTTCGGAACGCTCCGATAACGAGCCATAATTTAGCAGTGAGTAATGGAAGCGAAAAAGGTTCTTATTTGTTTTCATTCAACTATTTTAATCAGGAAGGAGTATTAATGAATACTTACTTAAAGCGCTATACACTGAGGGCAAACACGAGTTACAATCTGGGAGAGCATGTCCGTATTGGTCAAAATTTAGCATACTCTATCCGCAATTCCCCTCAAAGTAGTGAACGAACATTGGATGGTGGTCTTGCAAATGATGGAATTGGCGAACTGGATGAAGGTAATGCAATAGGAATGAGTTTCAGGGAAGCGCCTATTATACCGGTATATGATATCATGGGCAACTTTGCTGGTTCGGCCGGCGGCGGATTAGGAAATGCAAGAAATCCTGTGGCTATTCAAGACCGTATCAAAGACAATCGCAGCCAAATGGGAAGGTTGATGGGAAATATGTATTTGGAAGCAGATATTTTGAATCATATAACTTTGCGTTCAAGTTTCGGAGGAGAAATCAATTCTGGTTTTTCTCATCGGTTTGCTTATCCTGAATATGAAAACATTGAGAATAATACAACTAATACTTACACCGAAAACGCAATTAATTCCTGGAACTGGACTTGGACGAATACTGCAACCTATAGACAAAATTTCAATGATCTGCATGATTTAACCGTGATTGTCGGTACCGAATCTTTTCAGGAACGGTATCGCTTTATGGAAGGAACCACGCAAGGATATTTTTCTTTTAACCCTGATTTTGTTGACCTCGGTACAGGTTTCGGAAATCAAACCGCACGTACGGTCAGAGATGCTTCTACACTTTTTTCATATATCGGAAGAGCTGATTATAATTTCAAACAACGTTATTTATTGGGTGTAACGATTAGAAGAGATGCTTCTTCTAAATTTTTAACCTATCAATCCGGTTGGTTTCCTGCAGTCAGTGCAGGTTGGCGTGTAACTGAAGAGGATTTTATGGCGAATCGGGGCAAATGGCTAACGGATTTGAAAATCCGCGGAGGATACGGTGTCATGGGTAATCAGTTGAATGTGAACTCAAGAAACTCATATAATACGTTTGCAGGTGTAAGAAGAGGATCCTACTATGACATTTCAGGTTCAGGAAATGGCACCGTATTAGGGATCCAGCCTTTTCGAATCGGTAATCCGGATGCCAAATGGGAGAAAAATATTAATTTTAATGTAGGGCTTGATGCCACATTATTTGGCAATCTGGAGATCAGTGCAGACTACTATAGTAAAACAGTTGATGATTTGCTTTTTAACCCGGAACTACCGGGAACTGCCGGACGGGCACTTGCTTCCTATGTGAATGTAGCAAAAATGAAGAATACGGGCATTGACATTGCTTTATCAGGCAGGTTTGATCTGGGTTCTGACTTAAAGTTAAATGCTACCGGAACGATTACCACCTACAAAAATGAAATTCAGGAAGTATCCCAGGCGTCTGATTATTTCGATGTTACAGCTACCGAATATCGTTATAATGGTAATTATGTTGTTCGTAATTCAGTAGGTAATCCAATGGGTTCTTTCTTTGGTTACAAAGTAGATGGTTTTTGGAATTCGCAGCAGGAAATTGATGCAGCAAATGCTTCTGCTCGTCAGATTACAGAGAATGATGAAACCATTTATCAGAATGCCGCAGGTGTTGGACGTTTCAGATATGCTGATATCAATGGTGATGGTCTTATTACTGCTGCCGACCGTACAGTTTTAGGAAATCCAAATCCAAAATTAAATTATGGATTAAACTTGGGTCTGGTATTTAAAAATTGGGATTTTAGCGCCTTTATATATGGTGTGGCTGGCAATGATATCTGGAATAATGTAAGATGGTATACTGATTTTTACTCATCCTTTAATGGAAGTGCAAATAGTAATACTGCTGTAAATAATTCATGGACTCCTGAAAATATGAATGCCAAAGCACCTATCCAGGAAATTGACGGCTATTTCAGTACGAAGAACGTTCCTAATTCCTATTTTGTAGAACAGGGAGGATATTTGAGATTGAGAAATGCTTCAATTGGCTATACGTTTCCGAAAGAATGGGTTAGAAATGCAAAAATTGAGCGTTTGCGTGTCTACGTACAAGCAGCAAACTTATTTACAATAACTAAATATTCTGGTCCCGATCCTGAAATTTCGGGTGGCACAACTTCATTTGGCATAGATCAGGGTACCTACATTACGCCTCGTCAATTTCTTATTGGGTTAAGTGTTGGTTTTTAATTGATTTATAAAATTAGCAAATTATGAAAACATCATATAGATTACTAATGGTTGCTTTAATACTGGGCAATTTATTATCTTCCTGTAAAAAGGAATTTTTAAACCAGGAGCCGTTAAGTGAATTAACAGAAGAGCAACTGAAAACGAAAGATGGAATTAATGCCCTTTTGGTTGGAACATACTCGGCACTTCATGGACAAAGGGATGACGATGCAATCGGGGGCGGGGGGCCATGGGAGGCTGCGCCAGATAACTGGATTTATGGTAGTGTGGCTGGCGGCGATGCCCATAAGGGTAGTGATGGTGGGGACCAACCTGCTATTAATGAAATAGCAAGACTGTCATTTGACGCAAGTAACGGTTTTTTTAACAGCAAGTGGCGGGCAACTTTTGAAGGGATAACCAGAGCTAATAACACATTGAGACTTTTGGCCCAGGTGGAAGATTATTCAGATTCTGAACGAGCGTTAATTGCAGCTCAGGCGCGGTTTTTAAGAGCTCATTTCTATTTCGAATTAAAAAAGATGTATAATAAGGTGCCTTGGATTGATGAAACCACTGAAAGTGTCTATCAACCTAATACAACCGATATATGGCCTAATATTGAAGCAGATTTTCAGTATGCTTATGATAACTTACCTCCTACGCAACCAGAGGTTGGAAGAGTCAATAAATGGGCAGCAGCTGCTTATCTAGCTAAAGCTTATCTCTATCAGAAAAAATTTGCAGAAGCGAGGAGTATTTTTACCGAAGTTATTGACAATGGTGTAACCAGTAATGGTTTAAAATATGACCTGGTGAAATTTGAGAATAATTTTGATGCAGCAACTAAAAATAATGCAGAATCTGTTTTTGCAATCCAAATGGTTGCTAATGATGGAACCAATTCAATTACCTTTGCCAATTCAGGAGGGAAATTAAATTTTCCATATGAGAGTCCTTTTCGATGCTGTGGTTTCTATCAACCGACTCAGGATCTGGTGAATTCGTACCGTACAGATCCTGGAACAGGGTTGCCCTATCTTACCGGTTATAACAATACTCCGGTAAAAAACGATATGGGGGTATCATCTGCAAGCTCTTTTACTCCGGATAATGCTTCTCTTGATCCTCGTTTAGACTGGACTGTAGGACGGAGAGGAATACCCTTCCATGATTGGGGCTATCATCCGGGACAACGTTGGATTCGCGAACAGCCGAGTGCAGGGCCTTATTCCAATAAAAAGAATATCTATTGGCAAGCAACTCAAGATATTTATGCGGACCAAAGTTCCTGGGCACCAGGCACTGCTATAAACGTATTGATTATACGTTTTGCCGATGTGTTATTAATGGCTGCTGAGGCGGAGGCGCAGGGAGGCTCTTTGTCGCAGGCGCAGGCTTATGTGAACCGGGTGAGACGTCGTGCAGCGGATCCGACAGGATGGTTATACGATTATGTCAACCCAAGTGCTCCGACTGCTGGTTTCAGTACAAAACCTGCCGCAAATTATAAAGTTTCTGAGTACCCTGCCGGCTATTTTAGTTCGATGGATGTTGCTTTGCAAGCTATTTATTTTGAACGAAAGTTAGAGTTAGCTATGGAAGGTCATCGGTTCTTCGATTTATCTCGTTGGGGAATTTTGCAAACGACGATGAATGCCTTTTACAAATATGAAGGAACCATTACGACGGATGTCCGGGACGCAACTGCCGGAACCAGATATAACTATTTCCCGATACCTCAGGGTCAAATCGATTTAAGCATTGTAAATGGGGAAGCAACGTTAGAGCAAAATACCGGATATTAAGAAAAGATTAGTTTAACTTACCTGAGCTGGAAGTAGTTGCTTCCAGCTTTTTTTATTCTATAAGTTTTAGGTTACTGGTGTTTAAGGCTACAACATTCTCTTTGCCAAAATCAAAACTGTGTAAAAGAATATCTTTTTTTACCCTCATTTAAAGTCAATTAAAATAATACTTTCAATGGCGTTAAGAATTCAGTAATTTTGCAGTTCATTTTCAACTATGAGTGATTCAATCAAACACGAGTGCGGAATAGCACTGATTCGTCTTTTAAAACCTCTTTCATTTTATCAGGAAAAGTATGGCACATCTCTGTATGGCTTAGATAAATTATATCTGCTTATGGAGAAGCAACATAATAGGGGTCAGGATGGTGCTGGTATCGCAACAATAAAACTTGATGTAAAACCCGGTCATCGGTACATTAGCAGGTACCGGGCTTTAGGCAAGAGCGCGATTTCAGAAATTTTTGCGCATGTTCAGGGAAAGTTTGCAGCTGTGCAAAAAGCGAATCCTGAGAATTTTTCTGATAGCGTATGGTTAAAGGAAAATATGAGTTTTACAGGGGAGGTTTTGATGGGGCATTTGCGCTATTCTACCCAAAGTAATAACAGTTTGGAGAATTGTCATCCTTTTCTTCGCCAAAATAACTGGAAGACCCGTAACCTGGTTATATCGGGAAACTTCAATATGACGAATGTTGATGAACTGCTTGAACAGCTTTTTGAGTTGGGGCAACACCCAAAAGAGCAGGTTGATACGGTAACCGTCTTAGAAAAAATCGGACACTTTTTGGATACGGAAAATAACGTCTTGTTTGATCAGTTTAAAAAGCAAGGTTATACCAATGTGGAAATAAGTGAACTTATTGCACAGAATTTAGATGTCGCTAAGATATTAAGACGTTCTGCAAAAACCTGGGACGGTGGGTATGCAATTAATGGAATTTTTGGTCATGGGGATGCATTTGTTATGCGCGATCCGGCAGGAATTCGTCCTGCATTTTATTATCAGGACGATGAAGTTGTCGTGGTTACTTCTGAAAGGCCCGCCATTCAAACGGCTTTTAATATTCCGATTGAACAAATTAAAGAAATAGATCCCGGTCATGCTTTGATCATAAAGAAAAATGGAGCGGTATCATTGGAGCAGTTTATTGAACCTATAGCAAAAAGGGCGTGTTCATTTGAGCGAATTTATTTCTCTCGTGGAAGTGATGCTTCAATTTATCAGGAAAGAAAGAAACTTGGCCAATTGTTGTGTGATTCAGTTCTTAAAAGCATTAATTATGATATTAAGAACACAGTCTTTGCCTTTATTCCCAACACAGCAGAAATTGCCTATCATGGTCTCCATGATGGCGTGAATAAGTATGTAAGAGAATTGCAAGGCTTAACGCTTTTGGATCGTTCAGATAAGATTTCGAATGAAGAGATGAGCAAGATGCTTAATATCGTTCCACGCTTTGAAAAACTGGTAATAAAGGATGCAAAATTGCGTACTTTTATTACGCAGGATGCTGATCGTCAGGATATGGTTGCTCATGTTTACGATACTACGTATGGAATTGTAAATCCGAATGTTGATACCATCGTTGCAATTGACGATTCAATTGTGCGGGGAACTACTTTAAAACAAAGTGTACTTAAAATTCTGGATCGTCTTAAACCAAAGAAAATTATAATCGTTTCTTCTGCTCCACAAATTCGTTATCCAGATTGTTATGGCATTGATATGTCTAGGATGGGAGAGTTTGTCGCCTTTAATGCAGCTATCTCATTATTGCGTAAACGGGGAATGGGACATGTAATTGATGAGGTGTATGAGAAATGTGTAGCATCTCAGGAATTGGATAAAGAGAAAGCAATAAATCATGTAAAAGAGATATACGCACCCTTCACTTATGATGAAATCTCGACTGAAATTGCCCGTATAATTACTCCTTCAGATATAAATGCAGAGGTTGATGTTATTTATCAAACACTTGATAATCTACATGTTGCCTGTCCGGATCATTTAGGAGACTGGTATTTTTCCGGAGACTATCCTACGCCTGGCGGAGTGAAAGTGGTTAATAAAGCTTTCACCAATTGGGTAGAAGGAAAGACATCCAGAGCATATTTTTCTGTCTAACTTTAAGCTGTTTTTATTTTGAAAAAGCCAAGTTTCGATGAGATCTTTATGAATTTGGCAGAAGAACTTGCTGCAAGATCGCATTGCATCAGAGCTCAGGTAGGTGCTGTTTTGTCAAAGGAAACCCGAATCATTTCCATTGGCTATAATGGGCCTCCGGCTGGTACACATAATTGTGATGAAGAATGGCCGGAAACGGGCTGTTCCAGAGATAGCAAAGGGAGTTGCTCCCTGGCATTGCATGCAGAACAGAATGCAATTTTATATGCTGTTAAAAATGGTGCTGCATTGGAAGGTTCAACGCTTTACACCACTCTTTCACCTTGTCTGCCTTGTGCCCGTCTGATTTTTTCAGCAGGAATAACCGAAGTGTATTACAGGAATTCCTACGCAGAATATAAAGGGCTTCCAGACGATGAAGGGATTGTTTTTTTGAATCGATTTGGTGTTAAAACAATGCGTATTTAATTATATTAAAACCTTTTTGTAGAAGGATGATGATTTATGGGATATAAAAGTTTAGCAGATTGTGTGAAAGACCTAGAGAAGAATGGACATTTAATCCGTATAAAGGAAGAAGTTGATCCCTATCTTGAAATGGCAGCTATTCATATGCGGGTTTATGATAAACAGGGACCCGCATTACTTTTTGAAAATGTTAAGGGAAGCCCATTTCCCGCTGTATCTAATTTATTTGGCACATTGGAGCGTTCCCGCTTTATGTTTAGAGATACATTGGATAACGTAAAAAATCTTGTAAGTCTTCGTTCAAACCCTATGCAGGCTTTTAAAAAGCCGGTTCAGTCTCTTCAGGCTGCTTTTAGTGGCGTTTCTGCTTATCCTTTAAAGGCTAAAAGAAACGCTCCTATACTTTATGGAAAGACCCGGATAAGTGCTTTGCCACAGATTGTAAATTGGCCAATGGATGGAGGAGCATTTGTTACAATGCCCCAAGTGTATACGGAAGATATGGATCATCCCGGACCAATGAAAGCCAACTTAGGGATGTATCGGATTCAGCTTGGCGGAAATGATTACGTTCCTGATCAGGAAGTTGGATTACATTATCAATTGCATCGTGGAATCGGGATTCATCAGGCAAAAGCCAATGAATTGGGAATGCCATTAAAAGTGAGTGTTTTTGTAGGTGGCCCTCCGTCACATCCGTTGTCAGCAGTAATGCCTTTGCCCGAAGGACTTTCTGAATTAACTTTTGCAGGCGTTTTAGGAAACCGCCATTTTCGTTATTTTTATGATCGGGAAGGTTTCTGTATTTCCGCTGATGCTGATTTTGTCATTACCGGCACTGTATATCCAAATGAAAATAAACCGGAAGGCCCTTTTGGTGATCATTTGGGATATTACAGCTTAACACATCCTTTTCCTTTGATGCGTGTCCATAATGTTTATCATCGTAAAGATCCAATTTGGTCATTTACGGTTGTTGGCCGGCCGCCACAGGAAGATACAAGCTTTGGAGCGTTGATACATGATATTACGGGAGCAGCTATTCCCAATGAAATCAATGGGCTGCATGCAGTGAATGCTGTTGATGCTGCGGGTGTTCATCCGCTTTTACTGGCGATTGGAAGCGAGCGTTATACGCCTTATTTAAAAATTAAGCGTCCGCAGGAAATTTTAACAATCGCGAACCAGATCTTAGGTAAAAATCAACTTAGTTTAGCTAAATACTTATTTATCGCAGCTTATGAGGATCAGCCACATCTGGATATCTATAACGTTCCCAAATTTTTTCAACATATATTAGAGCGACTGGATTCAAAACGCGATCTGCATTTTCACACCCGCACCACGATTGATACACTTGACTATTCCGGAGATGGAATTAATTCAGGTTCGAAGGTGGTTTTTGCAGCAGCCGGCGATAAATTAAGAGACCTGATTGCTGAAATGCCGGCTGATTTCCCTGTAGTGAGAGGATTTGAGAATTCTAAATTTGTAATGCCCGGCATTATAGCGGTTGAAACAACGCGCTTTGATAGTTACCACTCTGAGACTTTAAGAGTTAATGAATATGCTTCCTTGTTGCAAGAGTACGATTTAGTTGGACTTGGACTTATTGTATTATGCGACGATGCAGCCTTTGCAGCAGAAAATATCAATAATTTTGTATGGATAACATTTACGAGAAGTAATCCTTCGCATGATATTTATGGTGTTGGGAGTTTTACAGAACATAAACATTGGGGCTGTACAGGACCTATTATTATTGATGCGCGAAAAAAACCACATCATGCTCCCGAACTAATAAAGGATCAGGCGGTTGAAAATCGGATAGATCAGCTGGGAAGCAAAGGAAACCCTTTATACGGTATTATTTAATATTTCATTTTATTCTTATTGTTATTTGGATTGATTACAGATAATATATATATTCGCATGTCTTTACGGAAATGTGAAATATGTGCAACAAGGATCAATTAGAACAATTATATAAAACAGACTTTGGTTCAGTATATCAATGCAATTCAAAAAATTGCTATTGGTTAGAAATAAAAGAAGAATGGCATCCGTTAAAAGTATCTGATTTTCTCTTCTTTAAGAAAGAGATTGATTCCATCGATATTGTATCAATGCTTGTTGATTCATCAAGGACTGCGGATGTTACTATTTTAAGATCGTTTAGAGCGAAACGTTGTTTCGTACTAAACGCATTAGAAATTTTGCAATTGAAAGAATTATTAAGCGCGACTCTCTTTACAATAGAATTAAACAGTATGTTAAAAGAATGTTTAAGTTCGCCTAGTTATTCACATCAATAAGACCCGAAAGCTCTTTTATCAATCTTAATTAGATTGAATTTGTATTACACTTCCTAACAACATATTAATTCTTTATTTGTTACTTTTGTTAGAGTAATAAGACGCAATATTGTATCTTACAAATTAAAGGATTATGAAAGATTTACTTCGCTTAAAAACTTCTTTAAAAGAAGAAATAGAAAATATTTTAAATGAACAGATTAAGGTGGAAGCTCATTCTTCTGCTATTTACTTAGCTATGTCGTCATGGTGTGACGATCAGGGCTATGATTTCAGTGCACAATTCTTCGAAAAGCAAGCCGGTGAAGAGCGTGAACATATGTTGAAAATATTTAAGTATGTTAATGATAGAGGTGGACGTGCGATTTCTCCTGAAATAAGAGATATTCCCAGAGACTTTGAGTCATTCCGTTCTGTTTTTGAACTTGCTTTAGAACAAGAAATGCATGTTACCCAACAAATCAATAACATTGCAGACAAATGTATGAAACACAAAGATTTTGTTACATTCCAGTTCTTACAATGGTTTTTAGAAGAGCAGATTGAAGAAGAATATGTTGCCAGAAGAATTTTGGAAATGTTTGATGTGATTGGTGAAGAGGGTACCGGACGTTGGCAAATTGATAAGCATATACCAAAAGTGGCTTATTCAGCAGAATAATTACAATCAATTTTTATAGTAGGGTTATCATTTTGAAAATGGTAACCCTATTTTATTGCAATAACCCTTAGAAAGTTCTATATTTCGGTAAATTCGTATTTCATTGATTAACCTTTAAAATTTGAAAAAAAAGTGACCTAATTTTTTATTTTCTTTTATGCGGTTAATGTTGGTTTTTACGCTAATTTCAATATCGTTTCTGGCAAAAGGTCAGCAAACAAGAGAAGTGCGTGGAATGGTACAAGATACTGCAGGTATAAGCTTGGTGGGGGTAAATGTTCGATTGGTTTCAGCAAAAGATACATTGCTTACTTCAACAGACAATGACGGAGGATTTCACTTTAATAACGTACGGTCTTCAGAATTTCGACTTACATTTAGTCTCTTAGGTTTTCAACTGCAGGATTATTTCTATAAAGTAAATCCATTGGATTTGGAGAATGAAGTTGTTACGATGACCCTCAGGCCCCAACGGAATATTCTTAAAGAAGTGGTTGTTTTTGCGGTTCCTATTGTTATAAAAGAGGATACAATACAGTATAACGCCGCAGCTTATAAGTTCAGCGAAGGTGCACTTTTAGAAGAACTCTTAAAGAAATTTCCGGGTGTTGATGTCGATCGCTCGGGACGTGTAAGAGCTCAGGGTCAATTAGTAACCCGCGTTAAAGTAAATGGTAAAGACTTTTTTGGTGGTGATGTATTGACAGCATCCAGAAACCTCCCAGCCGAAATTGTAGAAAATGTGCAAGTCATAGATGATTATGGTGAGCAGGCAAACTTTACCGGAATAAAAGGCACTTCGTCTGAAAAAATTCTTAATATCACAATTAAAGAAAACCGAAATCAGGGAATGTTTGGCCAGGTAACTGCCGGCATAGGTACCGATTATCGTTATCTGGGCAGCGTCTCTGCCAATAGTTTTAATAATGATCGCCAGCTATCGGTACTTGGATCTCTAAATAATACCAATTCCAGTCTGTTTAGCTATGGGGACATTAGTGGCGCGGGGAGTCGTGAAACGAGTGCTTCCGACTTGAGTAATATGATTGAATTGGATGATGGAATAAACCGGACTAACTCCGTTGGGGTGAATTTTAGAAACAGCATTTCCCCAAAACTCACAACCTATGGAGGGTATATTTATACCGATCGAAAAAATAATACAGAAGGATCAACCAATATCACAAGTTATTATCCGAATAATACAATAACAAGTGACGAAACACGGGAATCGGAGACAAAAAATGAAAAGCATAATCTTATATGGAACCTGGAATCTAACATCAATAGCCGGACCTATTTTAAAATAAGTCCGACGCTATCTTATTTATCTTCCAACAGTTCTTCAACAAATAAAGGGATTATAAAAAATAAGTCAATAACAACCAGACGCTTTTTAAATTCTACAGATGAATCCTCTTCTCCGAACGCTGAGATTGATCTGCTTTTTAACCATAGATTTCAGAAGGTAGGGCGGAGATTTAGTTTCAATTTTAAAGGTGATATTTTTGGAAATAAAAGGGATAACCAAACAAGTGAGTTTCCTACCAATATTGATTCGAGCTTTATTCCCCCGCAGATCATAGATGAACAACTTAAACAATATTTAAAGAATGATCTGGATACAAAAGATGTTTTTGTTAACGCTTCTTACATAGAACCAATCAGTTCAAACAGTTTTCTTGAGTTAAATTACGAGCATAATTATTCCTGGAATAAGAATAATCGTAATACATTAAATACTGCTAACCCCAGTAATGGAGACCCTGTCTTAGATTCAATTAATATGAGCTATGATTATCAATTTCAAAGTGATCAAGTTGGATTTAATTATCAATATAATGATAATCAAAATAGTTATACCATTGGTTTTGGTTTCCAACCGACAAATATCACTGGTTATACATTAACCCGTGAAGTAGCGACGAACAAAAACTATGTTCATTTCGTTCCAAGTGCACGGTTCTCTTTCAAAATTAACAAGGTCAGCAACTTTTCTATTAGCTATCGTGGTAAAAATAACCAGCCAGATTTTTCACAAATTCAGCCTATTCGGGATTTATCGAACTCGCAGAATATTATCGTTGGAAATCCGGAACTCCGGAGTGAATTTATAAACAATTTAAGTTTACAATACCGGAGTTTCAACTATAAATCAGGAAATTCTTTTTTCGGCAATCTTTCATTTCAGGATATAAAGAATAAAATCGTGACAAACCGGATATCGGCTATCAACACCACTACCCAGGAAACCAGTTTCTTAAATACGAATGGATATTTTGATGCTCATGCCTATTATTTATATTCAATATCATTGATTGAACAGGTATTTAATATTAATGTTAGTGGTTCGGGGAATTACAGCAACAATATTTCATTTATTAATTTTCAAAAGAACAGCGGCCGCTATCTTGTTTACACACAAGGGTTGCAGTTGTCGTATCTTCAGGAGGATTGGCTGGATCTTGATCTAAAGAGTTCTTTTACATTGAATCAAACCAGAAACTCATTGGTTTCAATGGTCAATAACGATGCCTATACCTGGACCGTCGGAGTTGGTGGAAAAACCTATTTACATAAATGGTCGCTTAGTTTTGATGTCTCTCAACGTATTAATAACGGATTTAGTGACTTTATTAGTGCAAATCCTACTCTTTTAAATGTTTATCTGGAACGCGCATTTTTCAAAAATAACCGTGGGGCTTTACGTATACAAGGTTACGACCTGTTTAATGAAAATACGGGTGTTTCTCACGATGTTTTTGGCAATGATATTTATCAAACAAGAAACAATCGCTTAGGGCGCTATTTTCTTGTTTCTCTTAATTTCCGGTTACAAAAATTCCCCGATGTAAAATGATGAAAGCAATTGTTTATAATCAACCAGGAGATGCTGATGTTTTACAAATAGTAGAACGTGCAATGCCCACTTATGAAAGTAATGAAGTACTTATTGAAGTTAAAGCATCCGGAGTAAATAAACCCGATATTTTTCAGAGAAAGGGTAATTATAATGCACCGATAGGTGTTCCTCAAGACATACCTGGTTTGGAAGTCGCCGGAATTGTTATCGCATGTGGTTCAAAGGTAGAACGATGGAAGATCGGTGATGAAGTATGTGCTTTATTAGCCGGTGGTGGTTATTGCGGTTATGTTACGGTAGATGAAAGACACTGTTTGCCCAAACCATCGAACTTAACTTTTATTGAAGCGGCTTCATTGCCCGAAACTGTTTTTACTGTATGGCACAACATTTTTCAACGAGGAGGCTTGTCATCTGATGAGTCAATTCTCATTCATGGAGGAAGTGGCGGAATAGGAATCACCGCAATTCAGATTGCACATGTTTTTGCTAAAAAGGTTATTGTGACAGCAGGAACCGATGACAAATGTAAAAAATGTATGGAATTAGGAGCCTTCATGGCAATCAATTATAAAAAGGAGGATTTCGAAATTGTACTCAAAGAGAATAAGGTAGATGTTATTTTAGATAGTATTGGTGGCCCGTATTTTGAAAAGAACCTTCGTATATTAAATCCGGATGGCAGACTTATTTATATCAATACCATTCAGGGCGCAAATGTTAATCTTAATTTGGGAATAATTATGCGTGACCGCATTACAATTTCCGGAAGTACATTAAGAAGCCGGAGCAGTCAGTTCAAAGCTGAGCTGGCACGTGAAGTTGAAGAAAATGTATGGCCTAAGGTATTGAATGGAGCGTTTAAGCCAGTTATTTATAAATCGTTTCCTTATCAGGATGTTGTTGCTGCTCATAAGTTAATGGAAAGCGGAGAGCATTTTGGTAAAATCATACTGAGCTGGTAAACAACAACTCAAATTCTGGCAACTATTATATAAGATAAAATTCAATATGATTTCATAACTTTGGAGCCATGCAAGAAAAGATTATTATACTTGATTTTGGTTCCCAATACACACAGTTAATTGCACGAAGAGTAAGGGAATTAAGTGTTTATTGTGAAATCCATCCATTCAATAATCCACCAACGATTGATGAATCTGTAAAAGGTGTTATTTTATCCGGAAGTCCATTCTCGGTTCATCAAAAGGATGCTCCGGTTTTTGATTTTTCAGCTATTCATCAACATCTGCCTTTATTGGGTGTTTGCTATGGTGCACAGTATATTGCACAACATTCAGGAGGGGAAGTTACTGCATCAGCCATACGGGAATATGGAAGAGCGAATCTTCAATTTGTAGATGATAATAATCTTTTACTGGAAAATATATCTCCTAATTCACAGGTGTGGATGTCTCACGGGGATACAATATCTTTAGTACCCGATAATTTTAAAATAATTGCCAGTACTGATCACGTAAAGGTAGCTGCTTATCAGATAGAAAATACGCAGACATATGGCATTCAGTTTCATCCGGAAGTAACGCACTCTATTGAAGGTAAATCTCTTATCGAGAACTTTCTGATTAAAATTTGTGGTTGTCAGCAAAACTGGACAGCAGACACGTTTGTTGAAACCAGTATTCAATCTCTTCGTGAACAATTGGGTGATGACCATGTGGTATTGGCTCTTTCCGGTGGAGTTGACTCTTCGGTAGCGGCGATATTATTACATCAGGCGATTGGAAAGAACCTCCATTGTATATTTGTTGATAATGGACTCTTGAGAAAAGACGAATTTCAGCAGGTTCTTGATTCGTATCAACACATGGGTCTAAACATTCAAGGAATAGATGCAAAGGCAAGATTTTATAAGCAATTGGAAGGGGTGAAGGATCCGGAACGAAAACGTAAAATCATCGGTGGTATTTTTATTGAAGTATTTGATGACGCTGCACATGAAATTGGAAAAAGCTTACCTGAAGGCGTTGAAGTGAAATGGTTGGGCCAGGGTACAATTTATCCGGATGTCATTGAATCAATTTCGGTAAATGGACCGTCTGCAACGATTAAATCGCATCACAATGTTGGCGGTTTGCCCGACTTTATGAAATTGAAAGTTATTGAGCCTTTAAGATCCTTATTTAAAGATGAAGTTAGAAGAGTAGGAAAGGCTTTGGGAATGGATCCAACTATATTGGGAAGACATCCTTTTCCGGGTCCCGGATTAGGTATTCGTATTTTAGGTGATATAACAGCTGAAAAAGTAAGGATTTTGCAAGAAGCCGATGCGATCTATATACGTAATTTAAGAGATGCAGGCTGGTACGAACAAGTATGGCAAGCCGGAGCAATATTTCTTCCTGTACAATCTGTAGGGGTGATGGGCGATGAAAGAACCTATGAACATGTTATCTGTTTGCGGGCTGTAGGGTCGATGGATGGTATGACAGCAGATTGGATTCATTTACCTTACGATTTATTATCAAAAATATCTAATGAAATTATTAATCATGTTAAAGGAATCAATAGAGTCGTATATGACATTAGTTCGAAACCGCCTGCAACGATTGAATGGGAATAGATTAATTGGGTTATTAGCGCTTATGGTTTTTTTTAACAGCTGTGCTGTCTTAAAACCTAAGCAGCCAGTTAAGCCTGCACCTCCGGTAGACAAGCCCGTTGAACCCGAGCCTCCTAAAAAAGAAGAAGTTAAGCCGGTAGAAGCGAAAGTAAATTCCGTAGTTTTATTATTGCCATTTCAGCTTGACAGGATAACAGGGCAGCCAACTCGCGCAGATGTAAAACGTAGCGAGGTGCCACTCGATTTTTATCAGGGTTTTAAAATTGCAATGGACAACCTAACACAACGGGGGCACAATTTTAAATTAACTGTTTTGGATTCTCGTGATAATGAATTTCGTACCAGCCAGCTCGCTGGTACGGCGGAAGTCCAATCTGCTGATTTGATAGTAGGACCAATTTTTCCAAAAGAGATTCCTGCCTTTGCGAGAGCCGGAAAATTAAGTTACAGTCTTCAGGTATCGCCACTTGCTGCGTCGAAACCGACTCAGTTTAATATCCCTAATCTTGTAAGTCTTATTGCACCGATTGATCTTCATAGTAGCGGAGTTGCAGAGTATATAGAGAAAGAAATGAAATCGGACGATAATATCATTCTGATAAACAAACAAGATGAAGATAGTTTTGGATTTTTGAGACCTTTAAAAACGATTTTAACAGAACATAATATTTATTTTTCTGAAGTTGACAATGTTGATGATGTAGCAACAAAAGTAAGTTCTACAGGTCGGAATTTCATTATTGTGGGCACTACAAATAAGTTTGCAGTAAATAGTACGTTGAGTAGACTAGTCGAAATTCAGAATGAGTTAGGGATTAAGATCGAACTATTTGGACATCCAAATTGGATAAAAGGTTCTTATGATAGTTTTAATTTACAAGTTCTCAGGACAAAAATTACAACATCTTATTATGTGAACTCCACGAAATCAAATGTGCGTGATTTTGAAAGGAAATACAAAGAAGAGTTTAAAATGGAACCTTCTGAATATTCGTATAAAGGATTTGATACAGGATATTTCTTTGGTTATATGTTAGGTAAATACGGTCCTGACTATCCGGAACATCTTATTTCCGAAGAATACAATGGTTTGCAAACCAATTATCATTTTGAAAAAAATGCTCAATGGGGTTATGTAAATACGTTTATTCGCATTCTTCAATTTGACGGGAGCCAGTACTTTCCAGTAAAATAAAATAGTTTTATTATGGTAATAAACGAAAAGCGGCTTGGCCAACAAATCCGTCGATTTGAAGTGATTCTTTCTGAATATAAATTTGATGAGCCGCTTGCCCGTTTCTTAACCGCTTACTATAAGCAAAATAAGCAAATGGGGTCTAATGACCGTCGTGTTGCAAGCAGGTTGCTTTACAACTATTTTCGATTAGGTCTGGCCCTTACAGATTTATCTACATTAGAGCGGTTGGCGATAGCTGAGTTTCTTTGTGCAAATGAAAGTGAGTTCGTCCATTTTCTTGAGCCAAAAATGCGATCACTCCAAAAAGAAGATCTAGATAACAAAATAGCTTACTTGCAAAGTGAATATGGTTTCAAAAATGAATCTGTTTTTCCTTTGATAGATAAAGTTTCAAAGGGTATTAAAATAGATCGTTTTTTAAAAAGTCATTTTCAGCAACCCGACTTATTTATCCGTATTCATAGCGGTAAAGAAGACGAAGTTAAAGCTTCTTTAAAAGAAGAGGCGATTTACTTTAAAGAATTTGGAGTTAATACATTGGGTTTTCAGAATGGGATTCAGTTGGATCGCATCCCCTCAATCCAGGGAAAATATGAAGTCCAGGATCTAAGCTCTCAAAAGACCATTGCGCTTTTCAACGCACAGCCAAAGGAAAACTGGTGGGACGCTTGTGCAGGGTCAGGAGGCAAATCTATTGTATTAAAACAAGTACAACCAACTGTTAATTTACTTGTATCGGATATCCGACAAAGTGTTTTAAGAAATTTGGATGAACGCTTTGACAGAATAAGCCTGAAGAACTTTAGAAGAAAGCTGATCGATCTGACAAAAGACCCATCCATTATTCTTGGACAAGAAAGTTTTGATGGTGTTATTGTGGATATTCCTTGTTCAGGCTCGGGAACTTGGGGTAGAACTCCTGAAATGCTATCTTCCTTTTCAGAAGATAAGCTTCAATATTATACTGATTTGCAAGGAAAAATACTTCAAAATGTAATTCCACATGTCAAAGCAGGTAAACCGTTGATTTATATTACATGCTCTGTTTATCAGCAGGAAAATGAAGAGCAGGTGGAATTTTTGAAATCAGAAGGTTTCAGCGTGGAAGAAATGACTTACTTTGAAGGAGCTGATTACAATGCTGATACACTTTTTGCGGCAAGGTTGATTCGTTAATTTATAAGCCGGTATTCGATCTGAATAATTTAATAGCAATTGCTAATAAGATAATTCCGAAAGCTTTCCTTAATACGCTCAAGCCCGTTTTTCCCAGAATCTTTTCAAGCCTATAGGTGTTTTTTAATACTAAATATACCACAACGAAATTCAATACAATTCCTACTATAATATTTTGTGTTGCAAATTCTGATTTGAGTGATAACAGGGTCGTCAGCGTTCCCGCACCTGCTATCAATGGAAAGGCGAGAGGCACAATGGAAGCTGTTTCATAGCTATCATCTTTAAAAAATGTAATTCCCAAAACCATTTCCATTGCGATAAAGAAAATAACTAATGAGCCTGCTATCGCAAAGGATGCTACATCCACTCCAATTATATTTAAGAGCTCTTCACCTACAAATAAAAAGGCTAACATAATACTTAATGCGACGAGGCATGTTTTTTCAGATTGGATCTTACCTACTTTTTGCCTTAAATCTATAATAATAGGGATGGATCCTAAAATATCTATTATGGCAAATAAAATCATTGATACTGAAAGAATTTCTTTGAAATTGAAATACATAAGCCATTTTTTTTATGATATTTTGGTAAGCTGGAACATAGCAGTTAACAAACCATCCCAAAAATCGCTGCAAAGATAGTGTTTGCTTTTTATGAATTAGAAAATAAATTTACCCTTACCGTCACCAGTTGATGATGGTAAGGGCCATAAGTTAATCTTTTTTCATTTCTGAGGCTTCAGCCCGTATTTTGCTATGCTTCTTGCCATAGAATAGGTAAATCACAATACCAATCACCATCCAGATTCCCAGGCGTTCCCAGCTTTCGACAGGGAGAGAGGCCATCAGTAATACGCAAACAATTGCTCCTAAAATTGGTACGAATGGAACCAGGGGAGTCCTGAATGGTCTGTGAAGGTTTGGTTCGGTTTTGCGTAAAATCAAAATTCCAATGCATACCAATGTGAAAGCGAAAAGAGCCCCTATGCTAACCATATGTCCTAAATCGGAGATTGGAACAAAACCTGCAAAAATACTTACAAACACCATGAAGACTAAGTTTGTTTTCCAGGGCGTTTGTTTCTTAGATAGATCAGAGAACATTTTTGGTAAAAGCCCGTCTTTACTCATACTGTAGAAAACCCGGCTTTGGCCTAATAACATTACTAAGATTACGGAGGTGTAACCTGTAAGTATTGCTATTGTTAGAAACTGGTTTAAAAAAGTATAACCGGTAACTGCAAATGCTGTTGTAACTGGTTTGGCATCGCCTGCAAATTGAGTATAGTTTTCAAGCCCAGTCATTACATAAGAGAATAAAAAGTATAGTACTGTGCAGATAACCAATGAACCTATAATCCCGATAGGCATATCCTTTTGAGGATTCTTGGCTTCTTGTGCGGCCGTGCTAACTGCATCAAAACCAATAAAGGCAAAGAAAACAACACCTGCCCCCCTTAGAATACCTGAAATTCCGAATTGGCCAAAGTATCCTTCTTCAAAGAAATCAAATAGGCCAATTTTACCAGCCTTGAGTAGTTCTTCACCTTCATTAACAGGAATAAACGGGGTGTGATTTGCAGGGTTCATAAATGACCATCCCAAGCCAATAAAAATTAAAACAACAGCAACTTTAACCACTACCAATATATTATTTACAAAAGAAGATTCTGCTGTTCCTCGTATTAATAAAAGGGATAAGAGACAAACTATAACAATAGCAGGAATGTTTATTAATCCTCCATCAACCATGTTTCCTCCAGCATCCTGATAGCTTTCCCAGGGTCCATGGAGCAATTGCCGTGGTATCTGTATTCCAAACTCACTGAGAAATTCATTCAAATATTGTGACCAACTAACCGCAACCGTTGCGGCTCCCAATGCATATTCTAATACAAGATCCCACCCAATTATCCAAGCCATCCATTCTCCTAATGTAGCATAGGAATATGTATAAGCACTTCCAGCTACCGGAATCATTGATGCGAATTCAGCATAACAAAGTCCCGCAAATCCGCAAACGACAGCGGCTAAAACAAAGGAAATCGTAACAGATGGTCCGGTGTTCTCCGCTGCAACGATACCTGTCAGTGAAAATAATCCAGCCCCAATTATAACGCCAACACCAAGAGCTACTAAGTGATAACCAGTCAGTGTTCTTTTGAGTGTTCCTGCACCGACCTCATTTGATTCAGCAATTAATTTTGGTATTGACTTTTTGAATAGCATACTCTGGGTTTAAGATATTGAGGTAATTCATTTTTTTGTAATCCAAACGTACAAATTTTATGAATAAAATAAAAAGAGCGGCTAATATTTATTATAATAGTCGCTCTAATAGAAATACGTTTCGTTGAATTAAGGTTTAAATATCGGTGATTTATTTAGGTCAACGATAATTTCCTTAGATATATCCGGCTTACTATTTTTCACTTCTAATTGTGGGCCTACATGAATATGAGGTGCGATGATTAAGGAAACTATGGACATCAATTTAATCAGAATATTCATTGATGGCCCTGACGTGTCCTTAAATGGATCACCTACGGTATCCCCGGTAACAGATGATTTGTGAGGCTCAGAATTTTTATAATGCATTGTACCATCTATATCAACACCTTTTTCAAATGATTTCTTTGCATTATCCCACGCTCCTCCTGCGTTGCTTTGGAAAATACCCATTAAGACCCCTGACACTGTTACACCAGCCAGCAATCCCCCTAAAACTTCTGGCCCAAATGTGAAACCTATAATTAAAGGAACGATTAGTGCAATAGCACCAGGCAGCATCATTTCTCGAATAGAAGCTTTCGTTGAAATTGCTACACATTTTTCATATTCTGGCTTCGCCTTATATTCCATAATGCCCGGAATCTCTTTGAATTGGCGACGGACTTCTTTTACCATTTCCATCGCTGCTCTACCCACAGCAGAAATACAAAGTGCTGAAAAAATAAAAGGGATCATCGCTCCCACGAAAAGTCCTGCCAGTACATCAGCTTTATAAATATCAATTTTGTCTATTCCTGCTAACCCTACAAAGGCAGCAAATAAGGCCAATGATGTCAAAGCTGCCGAAGCGATAGCAAAACCTTTACCTGTTGCAGCGGTGGTATTACCTACCGCATCCAAATTATCTGTACGGTTTCGAACTTCCTCAGGTAAATGACTCATCTCGGCTATACCGCCAGCGTTATCTGCTACCGGTCCAAAGGCATCAATAGCCAATTGCATAGCAGTGGTTGCCATCATACCGGCGGCAGCAATGGCAACGCCATAGAACCCTGCAAAATGGAAAGAACCATAAATTCCACCTGCTAAAACCAGAATCGGTAATACTGTAGATTCCATTCCTACGGCAAGTCCTCCTATAATATTGGTAGCATGTCCTGTAGATGACTGCTTAATAATAGATTGTACAGGTCGCTTTCCCATAGAGGTATAGTACTCAGTAATGATGCTGATTAATGCGCCTACAATCAAACCTACAATAATGGAAAGAAAAACATCGGTACTGGTGAATTGATGGCCTCTCAGCTCCATACTATCCGGCATAATCCACATAACAGCAAAGAATGAAGCGATGGCGGTTAAAATAATAGAAGACCAGTTTCCAAAGTTCAAAGCATTTTGAACGCTGTCGGTTTCCTTTTTAATTTTTACAAGGGATGTGGAAATGATTGAAAAAATAAGACCCAATCCGGCGATCACCATTGGAAGTAAAATAGGGGCGATCCCTCCGAAATTATCCAATGATTTAATTTCGCGTCCCAATACCATCGTAGCAAGTAAAGTTGCAACAAAAGACCCAAATAAATCGGCTCCCATTCCAGCAACATCACCTACATTGTCACCTACGTTATCGGCAATGGTTGCCGGGTTCCTTACATCATCCTCTGGGATGCCAGCTTCAACTTTACCAACAAGGTCGGCACCTACGTCTGCTGCTTTGGTATAGATACCACCTCCAACACGTGCAAACAGTGCGATTGATTCTGCCCCGAGAGAAAACCCTGCCAGAACTTCCAATGCTTTTTGCATTGCAATGCCATTAACCTCACCGCCTGTATTAACAACATAGATCTGATAGAACACAATAAATAGGCCCCCGAGTCCTAATATTGCTAATCCAACTACTCCGATACCCATTACGCTTCCTGCAGTAAAAGATACTTTTAAAGCTTTTGCTAAACTGGTTCGGGCAGCTTGAGTAGTGCGCACATTTGCTTTAGTTGCAATTCTCATCCCTATATAACCTGCTAAAGCGGATGTAAATGCTCCGATGATAAAGGAAATGGCAATTACCCAGCTGGAAGTTTCTATCAATGTTCCTGAGTATGCAAGTAAAATAGCAGCGATCACCACAAAGTAGGAAAGTACTTTCCATTCAGCTCTCAAGAATGCCATAGCTCCATCAGCAATGTAGCCGGCAAGGGTTTGCATATTTTCATCGCCGGCATTTTGTTTTGTCACCCATGCACTTTTTGCTAGCATTACCACCAGGCCTATAATACCCACCAGCGGGATGAAATAGAGCAGATTGTTTTGTATTAGTTCCATCAATTGTTTGTTAATTTAGGTTAAATGATTTTTTTTAAATTTCTAAAGGAATTAGTCAAAAATAAGAGGGTTATTCTAATAATCAAATTTATTTTACACTATTTATCATTATTATTATATTTTAAGAAAATTTGATCGCAATCTTCTGGGAACATGGGTATTATTATAAAAATGAATTGATTTGTTTTAAAGAGGAAACGATTCAATTATTTTTTAATAATTCCTTGATATATAAAGGGATTTGGCATATCTTTGCAGTCCTAAAAAATGTATTAGGATTAACAAAACTAAAAAACACTAAATGCCTACTATTCAACAATTAGTAAGAAAAGGTAGAGTAGCTTTGGTTGACAAGAGTAAGTCGCCAGCCTTGGACAGCTGTCCACAGCGAAGAGGTGTATGTACCCGTGTGTACACCACTACCCCAAAAAAGCCAAACTCGGCAATGCGTAAAGTTGCACGTGTACGTTTGACAAATGGAAAAGAAGTAAACGCTTATATTCCAGGAGAAGGACATAACCTACAGGAACACTCTATTGTGTTAATTCGTGGTGGTCGTGTAAAAGATTTACCTGGAGTGCGTTATCACATTATCCGTGGAGCTTTAGATACTTCTGGAGTTGCTGGTCGTAATCAACGCCGGTCAAAATATGGAACAAAACGTCCGAAACCAGGACAACCTGCAGCAGCAGTTAAAGGTAAAGGAAAGAAATAATTAAATTAGGAGATATTAAAGATGAGAAAGTCAAAACCAAAAAAACGAATCATTTTGCCTGATCCGAAATTTAATGATGCACAGGTAACTCGTTTTGTGAATAATATGATGTACGATGGTAAGAAATCTATCGCGTACTCAATATTTTATGATGCTGTACAATTGGTTGAAGAAAAAACCAATGAAAATGGCTTGGAAGCTTGGAAAAAAGCTTTGAATAATGTAATGCCAGCAGTTGAAGTTAAATCCCGCCGTGTAGGTGGTGCTAACTTTCAGGTTCCTACTGAGGTTCGACCTGAACGTAAAATTGCTTTAGGAATGAAATGGTTAATCAGCTACGCTCGTAAACGTGGTGAGAAAACTATGCATGAAAAATTAGCTGGTGAAATCATGTCAGCTTCAAAAGGAGAGGGAGCGGCTGTTAAGAAGAAAGAAGACGTGCATAAAATGGCAGAGGCCAATAAAGCATTCTCTCACTTCCGATTCTAATATTAATACCATGCCCAATACACACCGATAGTTTTCAAATGAAAAGCAAACTATCGGTGTATTCATTTTGGCTATAAAATTGTAATATATAAATCATGTCAAGAGACTTAAAATATACTAGAAATATTGGTATCGCTGCCCATATCGATGCTGGTAAAACTACAACGACTGAGCGTATCCTTTACTATTCCGGTACGAATCATAAACTGGGTGAAACCCATGAAGGTTCTGCAACTACGGATTGGATGGCGCAAGAACAAGAACGTGGAATTACGATTACTTCTGCTGCTGTTACGGTAGATTGGAAATACAGAAATAACCTTTATCATATTAATATTATTGATACACCTGGGCACGTTGACTTTACTGTTGAAGTAAACCGTTCTCTTCGTGTATTAGATGGATTGGTGTTCTTGTTTTCTGCTGTTGATGGCGTTGAACCTCAATCTGAAACAAACTGGCGCTTAGCTAATAACTATAAAGTTCCCCGTATAGGTTTCGTTAATAAAATGGACCGTAATGGAGCCGATTTTCTTAAGGTAGTAGGTCAGGTAAGATCGATGCTAGGAAGTCATGCTGTTCCTCTTCAATTGCCAATTGGTTCAGAAGAAACGTTTAAAGGAGTTGTTGATTTAATTAACAATCGTGGCATCATTTGGAATGAAGAAGATAAAGGTATGACCTTTACCGAAGTTCCTATTCCTGATGATTTATTAGAGGAAACGGCTGTTTGGAGAGAAAAACTATTAGAAGCTGTTGCAGACTATGACGAGTCATTAATGGAGAAATTCTTTGATGATCCGGATTCTATTACGGAACGTGAAATTCTTGATGCTTTACGTAAAGCAACTCTCGATGCGAAAATTGTACCAATGGTTTGTGGTTCGTCTTTCAAAAACAAGGGTGTTCAAACCATGTTGGATTATGTGATGGAATTACTTCCTTCGCCTATGGACGTTGAAGGTATTACCGGAATCAATCCAGTAACGGAAAAGGAAATTGTACGTAAACCTGATGTTAAAGAACCATTTGCTGCATTGGCTTTCAAGATTGCAACCGATCCGTTTGTAGGTCGTCTTTGCTTTATCCGTGTTTACTCAGGAAACTTAGAAGCTGGTTCATACGTTTATAACGCTCGTTCTGAAAATAAAGAACGTATTTCCCGCATCTTCCAAATGCATGCTAATAAGCAAAACCCTATTCCAAATGTTGGAGCCGGAGATATTGCTGCTGTAGTTGGGTTTAAAGATATTAAAACTGGTGATACGCTTTGTGACGAAAAAAATCCGATCATTCTAGAGTCAATGGATTTTCCTGATCCTGTAATTGGATTGGCGATTGAACCAAAAACTCAAGCTGATGTTGATAAGCTAGGTATGGCTTTATCTAAATTGGCTGAGGAAGATCCTACTTTTCAGGTTAAAAGTGATGAAGAAACTGGTCAAACTGTAATCTCAGGAATGGGAGAGCTTCACCTGGATGTATTAATTGACCGCTTAAAACGTGAGTTTAAAGTTGAAATTAATCAAGGTGCTCCTCAGGTAGCTTATAAAGAAGCCATCACAGGAACGACACAACATCGCGAAACATATAAGAAACAAACTGGTGGTCGTGGTAAATTTGCTGATATTCAAGTTGTTATTTCTCCAATTGATGCAGATTTCGAAAAAGGTGGCCTTCAGTTTGTGAATGAAATTACTGGTGGTTCTATTCCTCGTGAGTTTATTCCTTCAGTTGAAAAAGGTTTTGCTGCTGCCATGGTGAATGGTGTTTTAGCAGGATATCCTTTGCCTGATATGAAAGTTCGTTTAATTGATGGATCTTTCCACCCTGTCGATTCAGATGCTTTATCTTTTGAAATTGCGGCTCGTTCGGCTTTCCGTGCAGCATTGCCTAAATGTGCTCCTGTATTAATGGAGCCAATCATGAAGATTGAAGTGCTGACTCCGGAAGAAAACATGGGTGATGTAATGGGTGATATGAACCGTCGTCGCGGACAATTACAAGGAATGGATTCTCGTAATGGTGTTCAGGTAATTAAAGCTTTGGTTCCACTTTCAGAAATGTTTGGTTATGTAACTCAGTTACGTACAATTACTTCTGGTCGTGCAACTTCTACAATGGAGTTTGATCACTACGAGCCTGCACCTAGAAATGTTCAGGAAGATATCGTTTCAAAATCTAAAGGAAAGACTAGCGGTCCTGAATAATAGCTGAATAATAAAAATTTAACCACCCACTGTTAAAAATAGCTCTAACAGTAGGTATAACTACATAAAGAATGAGCCAACGAATCAGAATCAAATTAAAATCTTACGATTACAACCTAGTTGATAAATCGGCTGAGAAAATTGTTAAAACTGTTAAACCAACAGGAGCAGTTGTTAGTGGTCCAATCCCACTACCTACAGAGAAAAAAATATTCACTGTTTTACGTTCTCCACACGTAAACAAGAAAGCGCGTGAGCAATTTCAACTATGTGCTTACAAACGTTTATTGGATATTTATAGCTCAAATTCTAAAACGGTTGATGCGTTAATGAAGCTTGAGCTTCCAAGTGGTGTTGAAGTTGAGATTAAAGTTTAAGTTTTAAGATTTTAAAATGTAAGAAGGCCAATTTGTGTAAACATATTGGCCTTTTTTATTTTTATTAAGAGCGAAAATATCTTTCATTTTTCGTTCTTCTGCTATAAAAAACCGACTTTTGCAATTGTCCAATCATAATTTTATGTAAAGCCCAAAATTACTTCGTATGGATGAAATGGAAATGTTGACAGATCAAATAAAATTGTTGATTGCCGATGGCGACCCTGTTAAGCTTAATGAATACTTAGATAGTCTGAACATTTCTGAAGTTGAAAGTCTGATTGATGAACTTCCAGAATATGCTGATACGTTTATTTCAACTTTGAGTATTAACCGTGCGGTAAATGTTTTTAGAATCTTGGATTTCCCGACCCAGGAAAGGATCGTTAAAAAGCTTTCTGGTCCGAAGATCGCTGAATTAATTAATGAACTTCCCCCAGATGATAGAACATCTTTCTTTAGTGAATTGCATGGCGATGCTGTAAAGAAAATGATCATTTTACTTCCTCCGGCCGATCGGAAGGAAGCATTATCCTTATTAGGATATCCTGAAGAAAGTATTGGTCGGTTAATGACCCCCGATTATATTACAGTAAAAAAACATTGGAGTGTAGCGAGAGTGCTGGATCACATTCGGAAATATGGGAAAAATTCTGAGACGATTGATGTTCTTTATGTAATCGATGAGAACGGGATTTTATTGGATGATATTAGAATTCGTGAAATTTTATTGGTTAAACCCGATGTTTTGGTTAGCGACTTAATGGATAACCGTTTGATATCCCTTAAAGCTTACGACCCGCAGGAAGAAGCTATTAATGTTTTCCGTATGAACAATCGGGTTGCTTTACCGGTAACTGACGATCAACAAATCATGCTTGGAATTGTCACAGTGGATGATATCTTATGGGTGGCCAATGAAGAGTATACAGAAGATATACAACGCTTTGGTGGGTCAGAAGCTCTTGATGAACCATATTTAGATGTATCTCTTATGAATTTAGTAAAAAAGAGAGCAGGGTGGTTGGTCGTTCTTTTTATTGGAGAGCTATTTACAGCAACGGTTATGCAATATTATGAACATCAACTAGAAAAGGTATTAGTACTGACTATGTTTATTCCTTTAATTGTTTCAAGTGGTGGTAATAGCGGTTCACAGGCTTCAACTTTAATCATACGTGCTATGGCACTTGGCGAAGTTGGAATTATAGACTGGTGGCGTGTTATGAAACGCGAATTTACAGCTGGTTTATTATTAGGACTAATATTGGGTCTTATAGGCTTTACACGTATTTATGGATGGCATCTTTTTTCAGATGTGTACGGTGAGCATTGGTTGCAAATAGCTTTTACGGTTAGCATTTCATTAGTAGGGATTGTTCTATGGGGCTCGTTAATTGGTTCTATGTTCCCTTTTGTTTTACGACGCTTCAAAGCAGACCCGGCAACTTCATCAGCTCCTTTTGTAGCTACTTTGGTCGATGTTACAGGCTTGATAATTTACTTCTCAGTTGCAGCAGTTATTTTGCATGAAGCAATGAAGTAAGTGTGACTCCAGTAATATTATTGGTTTAATAAATTAGTTTTTATAAATATGCGAAAGTATAATGTCGCGGTAATTGGCGGTGGAAGCTGGGCTACCGCAATTGTTAAGATACTCAATGATAATTCATTGCCCAAAGAAATATTTTGGTGGATGCGTAATGAAGAAGCCATTAAAATAATTCAAAGGGACGGACGAAATCCGCATTATTTAAGCGCAATAAAACATAACTTAAATAAAGATAATGTCAGTTCAGATATTAAATTTATTATTAAGCAGGCAGATATCGTAATTCTGAATGTGCCTGCAGCTTTTTTAGAAGATGCCTTAAATGGAATCACACAAGAGGAATTGAAGGAAAAGATCATCGTTTCAGCGATTAAAGGAATCGTCCCGGAAAGGAATCAAATAGTTGGTGAATTTTTACAGGTAAAATACAACATTCCGGTTACTGATATCGCTGTTATAAGTGGTCCCTGCCATGCAGAAGAAGTTTCTCTAGAAAAACTTTCTTATTTAACAATTGCTTCTCAGGCGCCGGAAGTGGCAGGTCTTATAGCATCGTTATTGAATACAGACTTTATTAAAACCAATATAAGCGATGATATTTATGGAACAGAATACGGAGCTGTTCTCAAAAATATATATGCCATAGCAAGTGGTATTTGCCATGGGGTAGGTTATGGGGATAATTTCCAGGCTGTGCTGATTTCCAATGCCATCAGAGAAATGTCCCGCTTTCTTGCAGTAGTCCATCCAATACAAAGAGATATTAAAGAATCTGCATATTTAGGTGATTTACTTGTTACTGCCTATTCTCAGTTTAGCAGAAACCGAACTTTCGGCAATATGATTGCTAAAGGTTATACAGTTAAATCGGCTCAATTAGAAATGAATATGATTGCAGAAGGCTTTTATGCCAGTAATTGTATTCATCAAATAAATAAAAAGTATAAAGTTGATCTACCGATTTGCCGTGCAGTGTATGCCATTCTTTATGAAAAACATAATCCTGTTCTAGAAATAAAATCACTATCAGAAATATTAACATAACTATGAAACACATTAAAATCCCAATCCTTTCTTTCAGAATAGCAGTTATTTTTCTGATACTGACAAGTGCTTCATGTGGTATTTTCAAAAGAAAAGAGTCGGTTACTCAAAAGGAGTCTGTGACTATTAGTGTTCCTGTTGAGAGCCAGAAAGGTTATCGAAATGGATTGGTCGTTTCTGCGCATCCTTTGGCATCAGAGATCGGAATTCAGATTCTTAAAAAAGGCGGAAATGCGGTTGATGCTGCGGTCGCTGTTCAATTTGCGCTGGCGGTTGCTTATCCAAATGCGGGGAATATAGGTGGTGGTGGATTCCTGGTTTACCGTTCTTCAAAGGGTGAGAAAGCAACGCTTGACTTTCGGGAAGCTGCTCCTGCTGAGGCTACCCAAGATATGTACCTGGATATGTACGGAGAGCCAATTGTTGATTTATCGTTACGTGGACAGCTTGCTTCAGGAGTTCCGGGTTCTGTAGATGGAATGGTAAAAGCGCACAAACGTTATGGCAAATTACCATGGAAAGAACTAATTCAACCTGCTATTAACTTAGCTCGAAATGGTTTTTCGGTTACTAAAATGCAGGCGAATGAGTTAAATTCCAGAATTGATAACTTTTTAGAATATAATCCGGAAGGCACTTCGTTTACAAGTAAGAAAACCTGGCATGGCGGCGATCTTTTAATTCAAACTGAGCTAGCCCATACACTCGAATTAATAAGGGATAAAGGACGCGCTGGCTTTTATGAGGGAGAAACTGCTAACAAGATTGTAGCCGAAATGAAAAGTGGGAATGGCATCATTAGTCTGGAAGATCTTAAGAATTACGAAGCTAAATGGCGTTCCCCAGTTTTAGGAAATTATCATAATTATACAATTATATCCATGCCTCCCCCTTCAAGCGGCGGGATAGCTCTTTTACAGCTATTAAAAAGCGTAGAAGAGTTTCCATTGAAACGATGGGGATTTCAAAGTGATTCTACAGTGCAGCTAATGGTAGAAGCAGAAAGAAGAGTATATGCTGATCGGGCTACTCATTTGGGCGATCCGGATTTTTACAATGTTCCTCAAAATCAATTGTTAAATCCTAAGTACAATGCAATTCGAATGAGTGATATGAATTTCGAAAGGGCTACACCGAGTAGTTATATAAAAGCCGGGAGCATAGGCTCTAAGGAAAGCGAACAAACCACGCATTTCTCAATAGTAGATAAAGAAGGGAATGCTGTGTCATTGACTACGACGCTAAATGGTTCATATGGTTCACAGGTAGTCGTAAAAGGTGCTGGATTTTTGTTGAATAACGAAATGGATGATTTTTCAGTAAAACCAGGAGCAGCCAATTTGTATGGGTTGATAGGTGGTAAGGCTAACAGTATTGAACCTGGAAAACGCATGCTTAGTTCTATGACACCTACTATTGTAGAGAAAGATGGAACATTGTTCATGGTTGTGGGTACGCCGGGCGGCTCTACAATTATTACATCGGTTTTTCAAACTATTTTAAATGTGATTGATTGGAATATGGATATACAGGAGGCGGTAAACGCTCCGCGTTTTCACCACCAATGGTTGCCTGATGAAGTAGCAGCAGAAAATAGTTCTTTTTCATCAGAATTGCGTAACGGATTAAAAGCTAAAGGCTACCAGGTTGTAGATCGGGGGGCAATTGGCAGGGTAGATGCTATTCTTGTCTCTCCTTCTGGCGTTCTCTTTGGCGGTGCAGACCCAAGAGGGGATGATAAAGCTGTTGGTTTTTAAATTAGAAAAAATCTCCTTCTGATTAAAAAGGAATAAAAAAAAAGCCTGTCTTCATTTAATGAGACAGGCTTTTATGTAATGCTAAAATATTATTTTACCAACGTTTCTTGGTTTCACTTTTGCTTCTTCCTGAGAAGTCACGGAATCCAGAATCTTGCTTTTCACGAGGGCGACGGCTGCTGCTATCACTTGATTTAGCGCCTGTTCTTTCTCTGTTGTATCCACCGCCGGTACTGCTGCCGCCAGTACGAGGTCTCGAGTGACTTGATCCTGAGCCGTTACGACCACGGTTTCCACCACCTGATTCTCTTTGTCTAGCGCCTGCATTTTCAATTCGAACTTCACGTCCTTTGAATTCTACAGTTTTAAAACCAGCGTATACTTTTTCAACCAAGTCATTTTCTACTTCAAAGAAAGAGAAAACACCTTTTAAGTCAATTTTACCGATTGATTTGCCACTGATTTGTGTGCTGTTGCAGATAAGACCTAAAAGATCACCTCTGTTTAACTCATCAACAGATCCAACGTTTATAAATAGTCTGGTAAATCCAGCGTCAGTTTGATCACGTCTTCCGCGATCTGGTCTTCCACCTCGTTCGTTAACATTTATATTATTTGTATCTACGTTTAAATCTTTTGAGTTTTTATAATACTCTAAGAAACGATTAAACTCCACGGAGGCAAATTTCTTAATCAGTTCTTCTTTGCTCAGTTCTCCAAACTCTTGCATGATACGGGGCATATACGGAGCGATTTGCTCTTCGTTTACCGTTACATTATGAAGTTTGTTGATCATTCCAAATAATTGTTTTTCAACAACATCAAAACCACTTGGAACTTCCGCCTTAATAAACTTCTTACCTAATGTGCGTTCAATCTGACGGATCTTTCCTAATTCTTTAACGTTGATGATAGAAATAGAAACTCCGGATTTTCCTGCACGTGCAGTACGGCCACTACGGTGAGTATAGCTTTCAAGTTCATCAGGAAGAGAATAATTAATAACGTGGGTTACGTCTTTAACATCAATTCCACGTGATGCAACATCCGTTGCTATCAATAGTTGAATGCTTTTATCGCGATATTGCTTCATTACCTTATCACGTTGTTGTTGTGATAAGTCGCCATGCAACGCATTGGCATTGTAACCATCTTTAATTAAAGCTTCAGCAATATCCTGGGTTTCAATTTTCGTACGACAGAAAACAATCCCGAATATACCAGGTGTGAAATCGATAATACGTTTGAATGTTGCAAATTTATCAGCTGCACGAACAACATAATATTCGTGATCGATGTTTGCATTACCAGTATTTTCAGTACCCATGGTTAATTCCACTGGATCGGTCATATACTGTTTCGCTATTTTGCGCACTTCACGTGGCATGGTTGCCGAAAATAACCATGTTTTTTTGTCTTCGGGTGTGGTAGACAGAATATTGTTAATATCCTCCTGGAAGCCCATGTTTAACATTTCATCGGCTTCATCTAACACAACGTACTTGATATGCGAGAAATCAATGGCGTTACGGCCAAGGATATCAAGCATTCTTCCTGGTGTTGCAACTACAATTTGCACACCACGACGAATTTGACGTAGTTGATCGCTAATACTTGCGCCGCCGTATACGGCTACAACATTAACGTTGTTCAGATTTTTTGCGTATTTTTTCAAATCGTTTGAGATCTGAAGACACAATTCACGTGTTGGGCATAAAATAACTGCCTGTGGGTGTTTTTCTGAAAAGTCGAGTAATTCTAACAAAGGCAAGCCAAAGGCTGCTGTTTTACCGGTTCCGGTTTGGGCTAATCCGACAAAGTCGTTGCTGCCTGCAAGTAAAACGGGAACGGACTGTTCCTGAATGGGAGTAGGTTTTTCAAAACCTAATTCTGTTAAGGCATTAACAATATCATGACGGATCCCCAGTTCAATAAATGGGTTCATGATGTAATAAATACGATAGGCCTAATTGCCTAAGGCGGTGCAAAGGTACGGTATTAAAAATAAAATATACTATGTTTTTATAACAAAATTAATTAAATGCAAAATTATTAACCACGAAGGCGATCTACCGATTTAATTAGCTTTTCATCCTTGCGTATTCCTTTTGCTGCTAAAAAAAGAAATACCAGGTTAAGAGGCACTAAAAGGGCTCCAATACCGATGTTCTCCAATTTGATCGTTTTGTTTACGTCGGCTACAGCATTATTGGCTGTTAGATAGAACCAAAGTCCTAATAAAATAACGATAAGAATATTCAGATAGGTTATCTGCAGTTGTTTTTTACGGTTTCTGAAGTTAAAAATAGCAACAAGAGGGATCAAAGCGATAATAACTGTTACAATTGTTTGAAGAATGAAAGATTCAGTTTGTACAACACCGGTTGAAATGCCTTGATAAATGCCAGTAATCTTCACTGCCATGGCTACTCCAAAAGCATCAAAGTATTGCAAATAAGGAAACAAGAATAATAGTAATAGGGCACCACTTGCCAATAATAGCCAAACTGTTTGAATTCGTTGTATCATTCTAATTAAATTTTAACAAATATACATAAATCCCGTAATTCCTTATCTTTGCTGCAGTGGGAAATGAAAATCAACGGTTTTTTATTGAGATCGCTTATCATGGTGCTAATTATCATGGATGGCAAGTACAGGATAATGCAATTACTGTTCAGGAACTGATTGATAAAGCATTAAGCACTTTGCTTAGAAAAAGGATCACGACATTGGGCTGTGGGCGAACCGATACAGGTGTACATGCAAAACAACTTTTCGCTCATTTCGACTGTTTAGAAACAGATATTAATGAACAATACGATCAATTGCTAAAAGGCTTAAACGCGCTATTGCCGAAAGATATCGCTGTAAAGAAGATATTTCAGGTGCCTAATGACTTTCATGCAAGATTTGACGCCATTTCAAGAAGTTATGAATATCATATCCATTTTCACAAAGACCCTTTTTTTAATGGCTTGTCCTGGCAATTAAGAGATAGGCCGGATGCAATAGTAATGAATAAGGCTGCTTCGATTATGATGGGGTATCGTGACTTTAGCTGCTTTAGTAAATCACATACGCAGGTCATGACCAATAACTGTGAAATTTATAATGCCGAATGGAAGTGGCTAGGAAACGATCGGCTGGTGTTTTATATAACAGCTAATCGGTTTTTAAGGAATATGGTCCGAGCTATTGTGGGAACATTAATAGAAATTGGGTTAAATAAAAAAAATATAGAATCAATACGTACCACTATAGAAAGTAAGGATCGCTCCGTGGCTGGCATGTCTGTTCCTGCTTGCGGGTTGTATTTAACAGAAGTAAAATATCCAAATTTGAATAAAGAGATATGAGTGAAACCAAAGTAGCTGGTAAAACTTATGATATCCACATCTTGCGGCGGGTTTTAACGTATATGAAACCGTATAAAGTGATTTTTGTATGGTCTATACTTTTGACTCTGTTAATGGCAGGAGTTGCTCCGCTATTACCAGTTCTAGTAGAATACACGCTTGATAACTATATATTAGAAGGGGATATGGGAGGGTTGGGCAAGATGGCCCTACTGATGCTGATTCTATTGTTGGTTCAAACGCTAGTTCGTTATTTTCATACTCTTTTTACAAATACATTAGGGCAATCGGTAATCCGTGATCTTCGTAGTGACGTATTTAACCATATCACTCAGTTGCGATTAAAATACTTTGACAGAACTCCTATAGGAAAGCTCATTACCCGCACTGTTTCAGATTTAGAAACGATCTCTGATATTTTTTCTCAAGGCTTAATCCAGATTATTGGTGATATTCTTCAGTTAGTGGTAATTTTAGGTGTTATGTTTTATACGGATTGGCGCTTAACACTCATTGTGCTAATCCCAATGCCGGTTATGCTGATTGCAACTTACTTCTTTAAAGAAGCGATGAAATCTTCCTTTCAGGATGTACGGACATGGGTATCACGATTGAATACTTTTCTTCAGGAACATATTTCTGGAATTAGCGTTATTCAATATTTCGCCCGGGAAAAACAAGAATATAACAAATTCATTGCCATCAATGCAGAGCATCGAAATGCACATATACGGTCAAATTGGTACTTCTCGATCTTTTTTCCTGTTATTGAGATCATCATGGCCATAGCATTGGGCCTTTTGGTATGGTATGGTAGTAAATCAGCTTTGAATGGTAGCATATCATTGGGAGTTGTTGTTGCCTTTATCATGTATATCAATATGATTTTCAGACCCGTTAGAGAGTTGGTTGATAAATTCAATACCTTACAAATGGGAATGATTGGGGCGGAACGAATATTCGCAGTATTGGATACGGATGAGAAAACAGAAAATCAGGGGCATATTATACCGGAAAATTTACGAGGAAAAATTGAGTTTGAAAATGTTTGGTTTGCATATGATGAAAAGAAATGGGTGTTGAAGGATATCTCTTTTACATTGGAAGCGGGGCAAACATTGGCATTGGTAGGAGCAACTGGAGCTGGAAAATCTTCTATTATAAATATTTTAAGTAGATTTTATGAAATCAATAAAGGCTCTATAAAAATTGACGGTATTGACATTCGTGAGTACGATTTAAATTATCTACGGAAAAGTATTGCTGTTGTTCATCAAGATGTGTTTTTGTTTTCTGATACCATTGCCAATAATATTAATCTTTTAGATCCGGAAATTACTATGTATCAAATAAAAGAAGCTGCAGCATCAGTAGGTGCAGATGTCTTTACCGAACGCCTGCCCAATGGTTATAACTATCAGGTTCAGGAACGCGGTGCCACACTTTCTTCAGGTCAGGCACAGATGGTTTCCTTTATACGGGCATTGGTACATAAACCGAAAGTTCTTGTACTTGATGAAGCAACATCTTCTGTCGATACAGAAACAGAAGAGCTGATTCAGAAAGCTATTGAAAAATTAATGGAGAACCGAAGTGCTATTATTATTGCCCACAGGCTATCCACTATCCAAAAAGCAGATAAGATTATAGTTTTGGATCATGGCGAAATCAAAGAGATAGGCAGTCATCAGGAGTTATTAAAAATGGATGGATACTATAAACGATTATACGATTTGCAGTTTCACTCAGCAGGTATTTAGCGATCTGCATTTGTTTAATTATAATCCTTAACATTATATTTGATACTCTCTCCTCAAATCGTTACTTTTGCAGAACAAAAAAAATACCCATGAGTGTACTTGTAAATAAAGATTCAAAAGTTATCGTTCAAGGTTTTACCGGAAACGAAGGCAGTTATCATGCATCACAAATGATTGAGTATGGAACTCAGGTTATGGGTGGTGTAACACCTGGAAAAGGTGGTCAGACACATCTAGATCGTCCAGTGTTTAATACCGTTCAAGATGCAGTAGATGCTACAAAGGCAAATGTATCTATAATCTTTGTCCCTCCCGCTTTCGCTGCCGATGCAATTATGGAGGCTGCAGACGCAGGCATTGAAGTGATTGTATGCATTACTGAAGGTATCCCTACAAAAGATATGATTCAGGTAAAGTCTTACCTAAGTGATAAAAATTCTCGTTTAATAGGTCCTAATTGTCCAGGTATCATTACTGCTGATGAATCTAAAATAGGTATCATGCCAGGTTTTATTTTCAAAAAAGGAAAAGTTGGTGTGGTTTCTAAATCAGGAACTTTGACGTATGAAGCTGTTGATCAAACCGTAAAGGCTGGTTTGGGCATCAGTACTGCTATCGGTATTGGTGGAGATCCTATAATTGGAACGACTACAAAAGAAGCTGTAGAATTACTGATGAACGATCCGGAAACTGCCGGTATTATCATGATTGGTGAAATAGGTGGAGGGATGGAAGCCGAAGCAGCAAAATGGATTCAGGCAAATGGAACAAAGCCAGTTGTTGGATTTATTGCAGGTCAAACTGCTCCTGCAGGCCGTCGTATGGGGCACGCAGGTGCAATAGTTGGTGGTGCTGAAGACACAGCTGCTGCAAAAATGAAAATTATGAAGGAATGTGGTATTCGTGTCGTTGAATCTCCAGCAGAAATTGGAAAAGCAATGGCAGAAGAATTAAATAAGATTACTGTATAAATTACACTATTCTTACATAAAAAATGCCTGGTGATAAAAATATCATCGGGCATTTTTCGTATATTGTATTTGTGAGACTTTACTTATAGTAATATAATTATTGAATGAAATATTTGATGGAAATTAGTTTAAGCGTTAGTTTGCTTTTGTTAGGTGCCTGTAGTTATACAAATGCAGAGAATACCCAGCATGCAGCTGATCGTGTAAATAATCAAGAAATCGTTTTAAATCAACAAATAAACACTGAAATGGATACCACAAAATATAATAAATTAACTCCTGAAGAAGAATACGTTATTCTACATAAAGGAACAGAGAGGCCTTTTACAGGTAAACTGCTAGATAATGAAGAGAAAGGAACGTATACTTGCAAAAGATGTAATGCACCGCTTTATAACTCAGAAGATAAATTTGAAAGTGATTGCGGATGGCCGAGTTTTGATAACGAAATAGTGGGTGCTGTCAAGCGCATACCTGATCCTGACGGTATGCGAACCGAGATTGTTTGTGCTAACTGCGGAGGACATTTAGGACATGTATTTATAGGTGAGGGTTTCACATCGAAAAATACAAGACATTGTGTGAATTCGGTTTCTATGAACTTTGTGCCCGCTACAAAGTAAAAGACCTGCTACCTAGGTAGAATCTTCCGGCATTTTTATATTAATTCCGTATTTTTAAAATCTTTAAATACGGAATTTTGTTTTTTGCCGTTTTGAGTATACTGAATCTTAATAATAATTGTTTTGAGAAATATCTTCATCTGTTTTATACTTAGTGTTTTTACTTTTAGCAGTTCCTTAGCGCAAGAAAAATTAACATCCTTTGTTGACCCATTTATAGGGACAGGAGGGCATGGACATACCTTTCCCGGAGCGGTAGTCCCTTTTGGAATGGTGCAGCTAAGCCCGGATAACGGAAAAGGCGGTTGGGACTGGACCAGCGGCTATCATTATAGTGATAATAAAATAGCAGGGTTTAGCCACATGCACTTAAGCGGAACCGGCATAGGCGACTGGCTTGATATTTCAGTAATGCCTTTATTGTCTCCTTTAAAGGGACAAGACACTGTTTTTAAGGCCGCAACCTTTTCTCATAAAAATGAGCAAGCTTCTCCGGGTTATTACGCTGTTAAGTTAGATAATGGAATACAAGTTGAACTTACAACAACTGAGCGTGTTGGCTATCACCGTTATACATTTCCTGCAGGAGCTGAACCTACTATTCGTTTTGATCTGGCCTTTTCCCAAAACTGGGATTCTCCTACGCAAACTTTTATAAAGAAAGAGAACGATTCTACTTTGGTGGGCTATCGTTACTCAACAGGATGGGCGAACGCGCAACGCGTTTATTTTGCAGCAAGAACTTCAAAACCTGTTTCAGAATTCCATTTAAAGGGTGAAATGGATATTGAGGTTGGTAATATTAACATCGGATTAGAGTCAGATGAAAATGGAAAGGGTGTGGCCTCTCAATTAATATTCAGGCATACGGACGAGCCTGAAACAATCGAGTTGAAAGTCGCTCTTTCTATGACTAGTACAGATAAAGCTTTATTAGCTTTAAATGAAATACCCAATTGGAATTTTAATGCGATAAAAGCGCAAGCTGATGTTAAATGGGAAAGTGAGCTTGAGAAAATCCAGATTCGTACAGGCAACGTTAAATTAAAGCGAATATTTTACTCCGCGCTTTACCACACAGCGATTGCTCCAACCCTTTACTCTGATGCTGATGGAGAATATAAGAATGCAAAGGATGAATTGCATCAGATGAAGAATGGTGCATCACGGTATACTCTATTTTCTTTATGGGATACATTTAGAGCTTTGAATCCTTTATTCACCATTACGCAGCCAGACCGTTATACCGATATGCTAAATAGTATGTTAGCTTTCTATGATGAAAATGGTTTACTTCCGGTATGGGATTTAAGTACGGCAGAAACGAATACAATGACCGGGTATCATGCCATACCCGTATTAAGCGATGCAATTTTGAAAGATTGGCCTGGTTTAAATCAGGAAAGGGCCTATGAAGCAATGAAAAAAAGTGCTTTTCAACAAGGCAGGAATGTACCAGATTATATTCAATACGGTTATGTGCCTCAAGATAAAAGCGGACATAGTGCAAATATGACTTTGGAATATGGCTATGACGATTATTGTATTGCCATGGCAGCTAAAAAGCTAGGTAAGTTGGATGATTATGAAATATTCTCAAAAAGAGCATTAACCTATCAGAAGATTTTTGATAAGAAAACCGGATTTATGCGAGCTAAAAATAGTGACAGTTCCTGGGCAATGCCTTTTGATCCTTATCATTCTGAACATGACACCAAGAAAGCACACTATATGGAAGGGAATGCCTGGCAGCATTCATTTTTTGTACCTCATGATGTACGCGGACTTCAGAACTTATATGGGGACGAAGGTTTAGAAAAAAAGCTGGATTCTTTATTTACAGTAAGTTCAAAAATTACTGGTGAAAATGCTTCTCCGGACGTGAGCGGATTCATAGGTCAATACGCTCATGGAAACGAGCCAAGTCATCATATCGCCTATATGTATAGTTTTATAGGTAAGCCCTGGAAAACGCAGGCTTTGGTTCGACAAATTGTTGATTCAATGTATCATGACAAACCGGATGGTTATGCCGGTAATGAAGATGCCGGACAAATGAGTGCTTGGGCAGTTTGGAATATAGCAGGACTTTATCCTGCGAACCCTGCCGGAGGCGAATATGTTATTGGTAGCCCCATGGTTGATGCAGTTACATTTAAACTTAAGAATAATAAGAAATTTGAAATTGAAGTATTGAATAACAGCCCTCAAAATAAATATATCCAGTCAGTTAAATTAAATGGCGCAACCTATAAAAAAAGCTACCTCTTACATAAAGACGTTGTGCCTGGTGGAAAGATGGTCGTTAATATGGGTCCTGAACCAAATAAAGGCTGGGGAACTGACGAATCCTGGTTGCCATCATCTCAATCAGCTAATAAAAATGTTGATAGTAATATTAAAACCGATAAAAAGGATTTTTTCAAGAGCATCTCTGACTTCTTTAATAATCTTTTCAAATAAGTGGTAACATCCAAGTTTAAAGCATTTCTTCTACTAGCAATGATTATCGTATTGCAAAGTTCATGTGCTCCCAAAATCACACAATCTGGAAAGGCGTCCTATTACGCGGACCGTTTTAAAAATAAACCTACAGCCAGTGGACAGCCCTACAAACCCAGAAAATTAACAGCTGCACATCGAACCCTTCCTTTTGGAACAAAAGTAAGGGTTATTAACCGCCATAATGGCAAACACGTAAAGGTCATTATCAATGATCGGGGACCATTTATTTCAGGAAGAATCATCGATCTTTCAAGAAAGGCCGCTAAAAAATTAAATATAATAGATGCTGGAGTAGCAGATGTGAATATAAAATATAAAAGGATTAAACGCTAATAAAAGAAGGAAGATCCTCCAGGAACTCGTAAAGGTGATTCTCGAAATCAACCTTGCAATAATAGTGCATCAACCCGTTGCTAACCAAAAGCAGCGGTACCTTATGGATGAAATTATACCGGGCAACTTGATCAAATACTTCCTGATTAATCTTTACACCGGGAGCTTTAAATTCTGCTATGAGAATCCGCTTACCTTCCGTATTAAATATGATTAAATCTGTTCGCTTTTGAAGCTCATTTAATTTCAATCCACCTTCCGATTGGATTAGGTTTTTTGGATAGCCTTTCTGGTTAATTAAATACTGAATCCAATGCTGGCGTACCCATTCTTCTGGTGTAATTAATAAATACTTTTTTCGCAGCTCATCAAAAATATAAACTTTATTATTTTCCTGGCGGAGCTGGAAAGGATAAGGGGGTAGATTTAGCGGAATTCCTTTAAACATTCATCAAAAATAATACTAAATTTGAAAGATTACATACGTATTTACATAAGCAATCAAATAACTGATTACTGACAATGACTTACCAGAATATAGTTGCAGATTTAAAAAACCGAAAATTTAGTCCCATTTATCTTCTGAATGGTGAGGAGCCCTATTATATTGATGACGTAAGTAATTATATTGAAAAACATGTGCTTTCCGAACCAGAGAAGGGCTTTAATCAAACTGTACTTTATGGAAAAGAAACTGATTTTATAACGATTGTTAATAATGCAAAGCGCTATCCCATGATGGCAGAGTATCAGGTCATTTTGATTAAAGAAGCTCAACACCTTGAATGGAATAAAGAAAGTGTTAATATATTGCAGTCTTATTTGGAGGCTCCTCTAAAAAGCACAATTCTTGTGTTCTGCTATAAATATGCGAAATTCGATAAGCGCAAAAAGATATATAAGGCCTTTGATAGCAAAGGAATTATTATGGAGTCAAATAAACTTTATGATAATAAGATAGCAGAATGGATCACCGACTACGCAAAGAATGCAGGTTATAAAGTACAGCTTTCAGCGGCTTCCTTAATGGCTGAATATCTGGGAACTGATTTATCAAAAATAGTGAATGAACTCGATAAAATGTTTTTAAATATTCCCAAAAACCGCGAAATCAATAATGCTGATATCCAAGATAATATTGGTATTTCAAAAGATTTCAATGTTTTTGAACTGAATAAAGCGTTGGCCTATCGGGATATTTTAAAAGCAAATCAAATTATTGATTATTTTGCAGCTAACCCCAAATCTAACCCGGCTCCGGTAGTTTTAGGAGCTTTGGGTACTTACTTTACGAAGGTTTTGAAATTTCATTATGCCGAAGATAAAAGCAAAGCTGGAGTAGCCAAACTAATTGGAGTACATCCTTTTTTTGCTGATGAATATTTGATTGCCGGCCGTAACTATAATAAATGGAAAACTTTTAATATTGTTAGTTTGCTTCGCGAATATGACCTGAAATCAAAAGGAGTCGATACACCCAATAATGATATTGGTCCGTTATTAAAGGAGCTGATTTACAAAATTCTTCATTAAGACGATAGCATTCCTTAAACCTAATTTATTTGTTTATTAATTAAGATCATATTACAAACTAATAAGTGCCTATTATACCTGCCCACCAGGCAAGAAATCATGTTGTTTGTTTACCTTCTTTTAGGTTTCTACGGTGGTCGTTTTGCTGGTCTCATTGAGATTTACTTCCAGGATATAAAAAGGGTAATTATTGGTGGCTTCTTTTAAAACAGGTAAAGCGACATTAAATACCTTAACACCTTGTGAAGTGATACCTTCAAATTTACCGGCATGGGCATGGCCATGGAAAGTTGCAAATACTTTTCTTCTATGCAAAGGTTCAACAAGCCTTGAGCAACCTAAAAAAGGATAAATTTGTTCGGGCTCGCCAATAACCGTTTCTTTAATGGGAGAATAATGTAATAAAACAATCTTTGGGATTTCGGGAAACTCCTGTTCTAATCTAGCTAACGCACGGTCAAGTTGCAATGATTCATTAACAGCTTCCTGTACAAAGGCTTTCATTGCATCTTCTCCGAACATGGACAGCATATGGTTGTCAAACCCTCCTCCGAATCCTTTTACACCCGCAAATCCGACGCCTTCAAAAACGATAGATTCACCCTCTAATATCGTTACATTGTTGTCTTGAAAAATTTGTCGGATCAGCTTGTGTCTCCCTTTTTCAAAGTCATGATTTCCTAAAACAGCAATAACAGGTATGCTGCAGGCTTTTAATTCATCTACTAGTACTTGTGCTTCTTCCTCATCGCCTGAGTCAGTCAAGTCACCACATAATAACAATACATCGGCTTTTTTTGAAATGTCAGCAAAATGATCAGTCCATCGTCCTTTATCTGTGATACGTGTGTGGATGTCTCCAATTGCTGCTATTTTTATCTTTTTGTCTGTCATATCAAATTGTTGTTATTGTACAAGTTTTATAATTCCATTCTTTAATATCAACCTCATATTGTGTCTGATCAATAAGTGGTCCTCTACAAACTTTTTCAAGGGTTGGCGGCAAATCATATTGTTCCTTAGCTCGTCGCATAAGTTCATCAAATAACCATTTAGGGATTATGTCCATATAATCTGCAGGATAAACAAACTGGAATGTTAATATCTGTGAAAATAAAAGATGCCAGTGCTGATCTAACCGTCTTAGAAGTAGATTCCAATCCAAGTTTTTACCATATTTTAGTATCGTATGATTAATGTCTGCATTGTCATTCCGTTCTCTATTTTGTACATATATTTTACACCATATTAATTCTTCGGGAGGTATAAATTTGACGGGAACCCCTATAAACTCTCCTGTGGCTGCCCGCTCATACCAGCTATCGTCTACTGTACAAATGTTATTGACTGTGTCGAAAATTATATCAATGAAGAAATCTCCTTTGAAAACTTTCGCCAGCCATCTAATATCAGTAAGTTCAGTTTCATAGCCGTGATTAGCAAAGTGTTTAAGTATTTGCGGAAATTCATTTGATTTACAAAAAATATCCAAGTCTTTGGTATTTCTAAATATTCCGGTATAATTAAACATTGCAAATGCACCTCCCAACATAAAGTTGGAACCGCTACTATTTAATAATTCCAAAGCTTCTTTAAAAAAAGCATTTGAAATTTCTTTTTGTTCTTTAGTTTCAATCATAAATATATTATAAGATATCCTGTGAGATACAATTATATAACATCAGCAGCAATGATTTGTTGGAGATTATTTAATCCTGTCTCTCAAAAGAATACTTTCCTTTTATTTTTTGATTAAAATAAATGCCCTTGGATTTCGATCGCTTCATTTCTTCATAAATAGAATCCGGAACGTTGGAATAGAGATAAACAATACCTGAAACGAAGCGAATCTCTAATTTTGAAGACTTTTCATCATAGCGGAAAGAAGAAATTACTGAGGAAGGCATATGATTGTTTTTGGAAAAGGATTAAACTTCATATTAACACAACACAAAGTAACTTTTTTTGTTTATAGTTGTGATCAAGGTACAATCGTATGAAGAAACTGCAACGTTCAGTATATATATTACTCTTTATTTGTTTAAGTGTCAGTTTATTGGCTGCTGCGCGCGAATTCTTAATTCCTGTCGTATTAGCCGGAATACTCGCTATGTTGTTTATTCAGTTTTGTAATGTAATGGAGCAGAAAGGCATGCATCGTGGCGTTTCTGCTCTTATTGCTGTATTTACATTGATTATAAGCGTTAGTATTATTGTTTCCCTCCTTAGTTGGCAAATCAGCGGACTAGCTGAGAATGTTGAGGGAATGAAAGAACGCGCTTTATCTTTTTTCCAAAATTTGAAAGAATGGATAAATGAAAGTCTTGGAATATCAGCTAGCAAACAGGATGAAATTATTAAACAGCAGGGAAAAGACACTTCCGGACAAGCAGGAAATATGTTAGCAGGCTTCATTTCCGGCACCCTGGGTATATTGGTCAACACGGTTCTGGTAATGGTTTATCTTTATCTGTTTTTATATTACCGTTCCAGAATACGAAACTTTATTATCAAACTTGTTCCGTCTCAGAACGAGGACAATGCATCTCTTATACTTCAGAAATCAACAAAAGTTTCACAAAAATATCTTAGCGGATTGGCTTTAATGATCGTCATTCTATGGATTATGTATGGAATAGGATTTACTATTGTCGGCGTAGAGAATGCTATTTTTTTCGCTATTCTATGCGGTATCTTGGAGATCGTCCCATTTGTAGGAAATATTACAGGTACCTCAATTGCTGTTCTTGCAGTTATGGTTCAAGGTGGAGATAGTAAAATGATTATTGGAGTAATCGTTGTTTATCTGATTGTACAATTTATACAAACCTATTTATTAGAGCCCCTGGTTGTCGGAGATCAGGTCAATATTAATCCATTATTTACAATTATGGTATTAGCGGCCGGAGAATTGATTTGGGGCATCGCTGGAATGGTACTAGCTATACCACTATTAGGAATTGTTAAAATAATCTGTGATAATATTCCGGATTTAAAACCGTATGGGTATTTAATTGGAACTGATAAAAAGAAGAAAACAGGCATTCTTGAAAAGTTAAAAGGAATTAAGAAAAAATAGTATTAAATTCCCTGTTATTGTTAATTTATATCCATTATTCTACTTTACCTTAGCATGAATAAACATCACATAATAAAATCGATTATTTATATCGGAATAGGGATCTTACAAGCACTTAGTTTTTCCCTTAAGGCTCAGGTAATTGACACAAGTTCTATTCGTACTGATTCCTCCTCTATCGATACTGCTGCTATCACAACAACAGAAACGCTTGAAGAAAGATTTCAAAAGGCTAATCCGCTTTATTTAAATAACTTAAATACAGTTATTTTATATAATGAGATCAATAAGCTGGATACATTATTTGATAAGAAGCAAGGCGATCTTGATAGCTTTTCTACAGACCAAAGTTTAGATACCTTATTAAAGTATAACGAAGAAATCAGTGCCTCCTTAACAAGATTAAAATCGTTGCAACAAACGATAACTGGATATCGTGATAATTTACAATCAATAAAGAAGAAAATAACCTTATTGAAAAACGATTCAGCAATAAACCAGGAAATTAATGATAGCGTACCGTTAAATAATAGGAGTAATGCTTTAAAGTTTCAGATACAGGAAACAGATTTAAGAGTAAGAAATAAATTGGATTCACTTAATCTGTTGTTGAATTATTCTGGTAGAACTTTACGAAAAGGTACAGAAACACAAAATTATCTTTCTGAAAGAATTAATAACGCACGTGCATTAAACAAAAATCAAGAATCAAAATATATTTGGGCTGCTCCCAAGAATATTACAGGAAAAAATCTGATAACAACCTTTAAGGCCAATAATCAAAGCAGAGGTACTTTAGCCAATGTGTTTTCTTCAAACTGGAGCAAGTTGTTTCTATTGGTTTTAATAAGTGCAGGCTTTTTCTATTGGCAATACCGGAACAATACAAATCTGAGCAAGTGGCAAAAGAAAAATAAGAGTGGAAGTTTGAACTCTAATAAGAATCTTTTATTAACAATTTACGCAGTTATTTTTTTATTTACGCTTTTTCCCCTCTTTTTACCCCAACTATCAACTTTAAGCATACAGCTTGTCCAGCTGATTGTGATGCTCAATTTTCTATTGGTTTCAAAAATTAAGTCAGAAGAAAGGCACATGCATTGGTGGCTAACAGTTGTTCTGTTTTATGTTTTTGTTTTACTGATAAATAATTTCTTGAATAATGGTTTTTTTATCAGGTTAATAGCCTTGGCATTCAATATAGTTGCAATAATTTTTAGCTATAACTTAAGAAAAAAATCCAAGAAAGGTAATCCGATCGTAAAAATTGGCGGGTTAGTGTTTATTGCATTCATTGCTTTCAACGTGGGTGCAATCGTAATGAATGTCTTGGGGAAAGTGGTGTTTGCCAAAACGTTAAGCATTGCCGGAATAGTAGGCCTTGTACAGTATATTTGTTTAATCGGTTTTAAACAGATCATAAAAGATGCGTTTGCTCTTCAATTTTTGGTTAGTGAAAAATCCGGTGGTTTCTTTAAAACTATTGAAAAGCATAAAGCTCAAATTACCTTAAGGAAGGCATTAAACCTTGTTGTAGTTATTGTATGGCTTACTGTATTAGCCATAAACTTGAGCTTTATTCACTATGTACTTCGCATTTTAAAAATTTTCCTTTCTGAACCTCATCCCATTGGTGATCTTTCCTTTACCTGGGGAAATGTCTTTTTATTTATAATTATCATTGGAATATCGAATTGGTTTCAGAAACATCTTCCATTGTTTTTCTCCAGCTCTACTAAAACAGACAATCAGGAAATAGACAATAGAGGTTCTGTAATTGCTTTGTTGCGTCTTTTGATTATTGTCGGCGGTTTTCTAATAGGCATAAGTGCGTTGGGCATTTCAATGGATAAACTGACCATTATAATTGGTGCATTAAGTGTCGGCATTGGATTGGGCTTACAGAATATTTTCAACAATTTTGTATCAGGCGTTATATTGATATTTGATAAGCCTTTTCGGGTAGGTGACTTTGTTGAATTAGCTGATAAAAAAGGTCGTGTACAAGACATTGGAATCCGGTCAAGTACGCTGTTGACACAGGAAGGTGCCGAAGTCATCATTCCAAATGGTGATTTTCTTTCAGGCCGGCTTGTTAATTGGACATTAAGTAAATCGTATAGCCAGAGTGGAATAACTGTTAGTGTAAACAGCAATAGTGATATGACAAAAGTCTTTCAATTAATAGAAGAGGAAACACGAAATCTTCAATATGTAAAGAAGGAAATGCCTGTGGAAATATTATATAGTAAGGTATCAACAGATTCGATTGAATTAAGGATCAATTGTTATATCACTAATATTTATAACGATCAGCTTTTCAAAAGTAACCTGCTCCAGGTGTTATTTGCCCGTTTTAGGAAAGAACAGATTGAAATTTCCAGCGTCGTTTAATATAGACACTATTCCATTAACCGGGGTAAATAGCAAACAAGGCCCGGTTTTACAATCTAATTCTATATGATTGGCCGCTAGTAAGGTATCTGTTATTCCTTCTTCTTCGCTTTTCTTCTTGATGCAGGTGTAGAGGTTTTTAAACTAGCTTTCAGCTGTTCCATAAGTGAGCTTGTCTCTTTGGGTATTGGTGAAGTTCCTTTTTTAGGTGTGGCAACCTTTCCTTTTGCTTTCTCTTTAATAAATTTTAAAAGCTGTTCTGTATACTCGTCTTTATAATTAGAAATATCAAAAGGTTCAACCAATTGTTCAATAAGTGTAGTGGCCATTTTTACCTCGCCTGCGGTAGATTTTACAGATGCAGGGGGGATGTTATAATCTTCTAAATCTCTGATTTCGCTTTCAAAATGCAATTTTGTAAGTACGAGCGCATTTTTATATACTTTTATAACTCCTAAATGTTCTTTATTTCGTAATACATAGGTTCCCAAACCAACCATTTCCGTCTTTTTCATTGCATCCCGTAGCAACGCATATGTTTTTTGGTCTTTTTTATCAGCCCCCAGATAATACGTGGTATCATAGTAGATTGGATCGATTTCTTTTTCTTTTACAAAAGATACAATATCAATCCTTTTAGTTTTTTCCGCAGCGGCTTTTTCAAAGTCCTTATCTTCCAAAACGATATACCGTCCATCTAATTTGTAACCTTTAACGATATTTCCCCAGGTAACTTCTTTACCTGTATCTTCATTTACCCTTTTATACTTTATATTACTAAAGCCGTTTTTATCAAGCATATCGAGATCGATGGAAGTCTCTTCAATAGCGCTGTATAATTTAACTGGAATATTGACAAGTCCAAATGCAATAGAACCTGACCAGATGGGACGTGGCATATGTGTTTTTATTAAATTTATAAATAAGATTAGTCTTTTTTGTCATCAACCAATCCTTCAATTAAACTTTTCCATTGCGAAAAAGATAGACCTAGTTTTGCAGCTAAACCAACAATCATATTTCTGATTTTATCCGTTAGTTTCGAGGAATCTGAATTTATTAATTCATTCCTGCCATGGTATTCTACAATTACTTTTAGATCCAGCCTCTTAACAAGGAGAGTAGATGTTGCCATATTTTTAAAAAAATGCGCTACTTCTTTATCATCATTTTCCGGATTCGAAGTTGGGCGTAACGTAATAGAACAAAGTTCTTCATTCAGGTTCTCTTCTTCAGTTATGTTATCAACCCGAACCCAATCATAACCATCTCCGGAAGAGTTTCCCGGTCCGGGAATATCAATTCGAAGGAGATCATTTTCCTGCATTTTCCGCATGAGTTTATTGCCATCCTGATCTGTCAGTACAAATGTTGCAGCCGGAATTTCGGCGATATGATGCCATTCGTGCGCATGCAGCAGCCTATTCTTCACTAGTTGGTAGAAGTCTTTTGATTGTTCTAAACTATCTAGTGCTTTTTCTGAGTGAAGATCTAGCTGCTTTCCTTCATGTTGGTGTGGAATTGGATCCCTCATTTTACTTATGCTTCAATTGTTTAGTGTATTAACAAGAATGGTCCATGTTAGTTTGTAATGGATAATTATTGTCAACGTTTTGGCAATCAAGGATAGCATCTGCATACTCTTGATTTAACATTCGTCTTATCCCGCTTTCCGGGAAATAATCCCATACGCCCGAATGGTGCCATCTGTCCAGGTAATCCCAATCAGGGCGATCAATGACTGGATAGATACATATTCCCCAAAATGGAAGGCCTTTGCTTAAGACGATATCGCATTGTTGAGATATGAAATGTATCCACTTTGGACGATCCTCTCCGCTATGGCTGGTTTCAGATAAAATTATCGGATGGTTATAACGCAGATAAACCTCTTCTATTAGAGAATACAAAGGGCGCCATCTTGGGTCATTATTTTCGTTGGCCCAGGGCAGAAAATAGCCTTCAATACTGTTATGAACCCATTGATTGTTGTAATAATAGTTTAGGCCAATAATGTCAATCAGTTCGGGTGTTCCGCCTAATTCGGAACAAATTTTTCCTGTCAGCATTTCGAACACTTGAAATTGATTTTCATGCGCAGCTTTTGCCAGTTTGATTTGCTCAGAATCTGCATCCATATGGGGAACCATATTGACCAAAGGTTCCGTAGTTAGAATTTTGAAATTAGGATTGATACTTTTTAAGCACTTGATGCCTTCAATATAGGCTTGTACCAGTTTATATTTTACATTCCATCCTTCTGATGTGCAGAAGGGCACGGTGCCTGCAACATCGCCTCCTAACCATGAAATAAAGCTAACCTCATTAATTGGTGTGATAATGAGTTCAATCTTTCCATAGTTTTCAACTATAAAATTGGCAAAAGCGGTACAAAGCCCGGTAAATCGTTTCGTAAATTCAGGATGAAGAGGGGACAAATTATCCGGATATCCAAAGTGACAGAGGTCCCATATTTGTTGTATACCTGCTTGTTTTCCGACATCCATCATAAGTTTTACGATCTCAAAATTATAGCAATAAGGCTTTGTTTCTACAAAGCTCCAGCGAATTCCCTCTCTGACTGTTTTTATACCTATTTGCTGAAGCATTTCATAATCAGGTTTTAGCCGGTTAATATGGTCGGTTTCTTTTAACAAATCAACCCGATGTCCAAAACAGTTTATTTTATCACTGCATTCAAAACCTCCCATCCAGTAGGATTTAAAAGGACTTTGTTTGTTATTCATAATTAGTTCCGTTGCTTTTAGTTAGAACTGTTTTAATCTAAAATTGTTTACTCATAAATCTTGCTATGAAATTATTATACGAAACGCTTAACTCACTTTTTGAAAAAGGACCTACCCTATCAGGGGCAAACAGTTCTGTTATCGGAAATTCATTGATGTTAATCCCTCATCCGGATGACGAATCCCTGGCCTGTGGTGGTACAATTGCCTTGTTAAGAGAAAATGGTTTTTCAGTACATATAATCATTGTTACGGATGGATCAATGTCTCATCCCAGTTCTGAAAGCTATCCTCCTGAAAGATTAAGAATATTGCGTGAGGAGGAAGTAAAAAAGGCTTTAGATATTTTAGGTGTATCGTCAGATGCAATCCGGTTTTTACGCTTACCTGATTCCAAAATGGATAAGTTAGACATCACTACGTTTCAAAAGAATTCAAAGCTGCTTCAGGAATATATTTTAGAGATAAAGCCAGTAACGATCTTCTTACCGTGGCGAAATGATCCGCATCCGGACCATATAGCTACCTGGAAGCTGAGTATGGATGCTATAAAAAGCCTTTACAGGAAGGATAACTTTCAAATCAGGATTTTGGAATATCCTGTCTGGTTTTGGGAGAGGACGGACGTTTCAGAATTAACTCATGGAGAAGGGGTGAGCTTATGGAAGGTTAAGATTGAAAATAAATTAGCTTCAAAAGAACGGGCAATTGCTCAGCACGCTTCTCAATTAGGTGAAGTCATAAAAGATGATCCGAAGGGTTTTACTTTATCAGATGAAATGTTGATGCATTTCTCTTATCCGGAAGAACTTTTCTTTGAATACCATTAAAGATCTTAAAAAAGAACTTTAATGGTATTCAAGAGGTCTTTCAATTTCGGAGATATAAAATTCCATGTCTTCTAATGCCTTTTCTATATCAACTGGTTCCCATTGCTCAAACCAATTTCTGCTCTTAAGGTCTTCCTGCGCCTTCATCCAGAATTCACCAAAGTATTGTGATTCATGTAGCCATTCTTGAAGTGTTGCAATTTCAAACTGATTTTGCAGCCAATCCAATTTCTGATCCTTCCAGAAATTAAAAAGCGATTTTCTTATTCTTATTCTGGATATAACTGATTCGGCACATTCTACTACTTGTTTTTGCTGTTTGCTGCCAAGAGATTCAAACCAGGCTAACTGTTGAGACAGTCCTTTTTCTACTCTTCCTATTTTCCTTGCCGAGGTAAAGACTTTTACATGTGGGCTTCTCCGTATTTTTGCATCTTTCAATTCCAGTTTCTGTAAAAAAGCCACATCTTCTAAGCAGGGAATTTGCGGCAAACGTCCTGCTTTCTTATACATGTGGCATTTAATGGCAAAACTTGCACCAAAACACTGAAAATGTGAGGGCCATGGATTCCAGGATTGCGGATCGATAAGGGATTCAAGTTTCACAATCAGGTTCTGATATTTTATATCATGCAGGTGATATTGCTTTGCAAAGCAATCTTCCAGATCGGTAATAATTTCTCCTCCTACAACATCACATCCTTTTTCCATTTCTTTTTCTATCGCAGATATCCAATATTGATCTACTTGTGTATCACCATCTGTTGATGCGATAATTCCGTCAGCCTTATTTAAAAATGCAAAACGATCGTAAGCCATATCCATCAGGAAGCGGCGTGCGGTTCCAATATTAGCCCTTTTTTTCGTAAAAACAATCTCTTCTACTAATAATGGAAATCCAGAATGTAAGCTTTGATAGTTTTTTATGAGCTGGTAAGTATGATCCTGACAGTTGTTAGCCAGAATTAGTACTTCATATAACCCTTGGTTAATTGGAAAGCCTGAACTGTCTTGCTGTACTCTTAATGCCTCAAGACTTTGAATAATAGTCTCTTCTTCATCTTTAACAGGTATGATTACACATATCTTTAAATTTGAAGAGGGTGCTGCTGTAAAAAACATATTAAAAGTATATTTAAGATTAGTAGGAATAACTTTTTTAACTGGTTAATGGTTTAGTAATTATATGAAACACGTAGATAATAAAAGTACCGCTACGTATTTTTACATTAGAAGGGTGATAAATACGTATTTTGGTTAGATAGAATAAACGTTACAAACTAAGCATACAGATGGTTGTTGTATTTTCAGTTAGGAATAAGAACTTAAATAATATTAACCTAAAATTTTATAAATATGGCACCAGCTAGCAAAAAAACTACCGATACAAAAGCAGCGAGTACAAAAACCACGGCCGCAAAGGCAGGGAGTTCTAAAACTTCAGCATCAAAAACCGCTGACACAAAGGCATCGGGCACAAAATCTACCGGGAAACAATCAGCACCTTCTAAAGAGATGAGAGATTCTGAATTTCATCAGTTCTTTTTAGATGAATTAAAAGATATCTATTGGGCTGAAAAGCACTTAGCAAAGGCACTACCTAAATTGCAGAAAGCAGCTACCAGTAAAGAACTGGCTCAGGCGTTTGAAAAACATACCAAGGAGACAGAGACTCATATTCAAACGATAGAAAAAGTTTTCGGACTCTTAGATGAAAAAGCAAGTGCAAAGAAATGCGATGCAATGGCTGGTTTAGTTGAAGAAGCTAATTCCATTATATCAGACACTGATAAAGGTACATCAGTAAGGGACGCAGGATTAATTCTGGCTGCTCAAAAAGCTGAACATTATGAAATTGCTACCTATGGAACCCTACGAACTTTTGCAGAGAAAATGGGACATCAGGAAGTTGCTTCCTTATTACAACAAACCTTAGATAATGAAAAGGAAACCGACGTAGCTTTAACTGAAATTGCAGTTAACTTCATTAATGAAGAAGCTTCTGAAGAATAAAATATTAATCAACTATATACTAATTTAATTAAACAATAAAATATCAAGAATTATGTCAATTGCAAGTAATACGGCCGAAGTGCTAAATGATCTTATTCAAATAAACAATGACCGAATTGAAGGTTATCAAAAAGCGATAGAACAGTTAGAGTCAACAGATATTGATCTAAGAAATCTCTTTACAGGATTTATAACTCAAAGTCAGGAATTGAAATCTGCATTGCAGAACGAGGTGTCATCCTTAGGAGAAGAAGTAGACCACGGTACAACCGCCTCAGGGAAGATTTATCGTGCATGGATGGATGTAAAAGCCGTGTTTACAGGCGATGATCGTCAAACTGCTTTAAACAATTGTGAATTTGGCGAAGATGCTGCTCAGAAAGCGTATCGTACAGCAGAATCAAATGAAGATATTCTTCCAAATGTAAGAACGCTGATTACAAATCAAAAGATGGAACTGAAATCATCACATGATAAAGTAAAACTCTTAAGAGATAGTGCAAAACTTTAATATTCAGATTTGTTTTAGTGAAAGGGAGTTGGTGAATACCGACTCCCTTATTTTGTTGATGGACAATTAAGATGAATAAAATAGCCATTTTTAGAGCATTGTATTTAGGTGACTTTTTATGTTCAGTACCCGCTTTACGTGCTTTACGTAAGTTTTATCCGGATGCTGAAATTACGTTGATCGGCCTTTCCCAAATGAGCGATCTGGCGAAGCGGTATTCACAATATATAGATCATTTTATTCCTTTTCCAGGCTTTCCATTGCTAAGCGATACTCCGTTTGATCCGGATTTATTCCAGGAGTTTCTCGAGAAGATCAGAAGTAAAGAATTCGATTTGATTTTGCAAATGCAGGGAAATGGAAGCATTATTAATAATCTTTTGAAAAGCTTTAATGCACAGACTGTTGCCGGATTTTGTGAAACTGAAGAGGAGTTAAGTGATGAGTTTATCTTGTATCCCGAAAGTCTGCATGAAATACAGAGACATCTTGCGCTGCTGAGTCATCTGGGAATCCCTTCGGATGGTGAGCAAATTGATTTTCCAATAAACGAAAAGGATCGAGAAGAGTTTAAGAACGCTGGAATATCCCTGAACAGAGATTATATATGCATACATCCGGGTTCTAAAGCAAAATGGCGGCAATGGCCTGTTCACTATTTTGCTAAGTTGGGAGATTATTTAGCAGCAAAAGGCTTTCATATCGTTATAACCGGAGTCAATACTGAAATTGGTTTAGCCAAAGAGCTTTCGAAAACAATGAAGGCCGATTCAACCATTGCTGCCGGTAAATTAAGTTTAGGTGCTACTGCAGTTCTTTTATCAAAAGCGAAGTTTCTACTAACCAATTGTACCGGAATATCTCATCTTGCCGCAGCCATCGAAGTTCCTAGTTTAGTAATCAGTATGGATGGCGAGCCAAATCGCTGGGGACCCCTAAATAAAAAGTTACATCGAACCTTTGACTGGAAACAAAATCCTGATTACAATGCCGTTTTTAATGAAGTGGAAAGCATTTCCTTTATCGAGTCACATACTTTCTCAGCTGAAGGATAAGGAACGTATTCGGAATACAATAGCTTGTCAACATAAGAGATTACTTCATTTTTACTTTTGAATTTATCGGGTATACTATAATTGAGTATTGTATGTTGGACATTCCACGGAGTATGTTGTGGATTGCTTTGGGCATATAAAACGATCATAGGTGTCTTTACAGCCGATGATAAATGAATAGTACTCGTATTGACAGAAATCACAAGTGCTGCTTTTTTTATAGCCCAGATAAATTCTTCAAGTGAAAACAATCCCACCACTGAGGTTGATTTTCGCCCGACAATGTTTTGGATGGATTCAATGTATTCCTTTTCTTCAAGGGTGCCGGTAAATAAAATAGGTAAACCAAAAGTTGATAACGCACGTTTTGCAATGTCTATCCATAAATCAGTTGGATATTTTCTTTTGGGCTCACTTACACCACAATGAAAAATCAGATAGGGTGAAGCAGCGTCTATTCCTTTTTCCGTTAGCTTTTTTTTAACGGAAGAAAAGACTGATTCGTTAAGCTGAACATGATAGCTTTCATCACTTGTTCTTGCACCTATTTTTGCAACCAGATCCAGATCTCGCTGAACCTGATGCTTGATGACAGAATAAGGTTCCTGATCTGGTACCCAATCAGTTAATAAATGATAGGGGTTCTCACGGCAGTAAGCTAAGCGCAATGGTATACCTGCCAGAAAAGCCAACATGATCGCTGGCATGGGATTCTGACTATAGACAGTAAAAATTACACAGCCATCAAATTCTTTTTCTTTAATCGTTTCAACCAACGCAAGAAAATCAGAAGGGTTATCATTGTGCTCTGCCTTTACCCATGGAGCATTGCATATAAGTATATCATCAATATTAGGAATTAGCTTCGCGAGTTCTTTTCCTTTTGGGGAAGTCAAAACCGTTAGCTGACATGAAAGGGATTCTTTTAAAGCCCGGATAGCAGGACCTGACATCATCAGATCACCCATATTATCTACACGAATACAAAGTAAGTTTCGGCAATCTTTCCAAGCATTGTTCATCCTGTTTTGACAATTTTTAAGTTTGTTCGGTTATTGATTTTATTGATAATATTACTGGTAGACAGGTTTTTAACAAACGGTAAAAACTGTATTTCTGATCCGCATTCTTTTAATACTCGTGTCTCCGGAATTATTTTATCTTTATAATCACCGCCTTTTACAAAGATATGTGGACGTACTAATTCTATCAGATTGATAGGAGTGTCATCTGCTACATTTCCAAAAGAAAAGACATGATCTACACAACCCAATGCCGATAATACTTCTATCCGGTCAAGAAGGTTGTTGATAGGGCGATCAGGACCTTTCAAGCGTTTTATGCTTCCATCGTTGTTGATACCAACAATTAAGATATCCCCAAGCTTTTTTGCCTGATTGAGATATTCAATATGTCCTCTGTGCAATATATCGAAACACCCATTCGTAAACACAATTTTTTTACCCTGGGAATGATAGAAATGACTGATTTCACTTAAGGAGGAAGAACTTGTAATTGCTTTGGTATCCTTACTAAATGCTATTCTTAGTTCTGATTTGGAACAGAATGAAGTGTCTTCTTTTTCAATAGCGATCTTTGCTGTTTCCATAGCAATTGCTACGGATTCATGCTTATTCCCATTTGAAAGCAGTGCCAATAGAAATGCGGAAATAAATGAATCGCCGGCTCCGCTAACATGAGGAGATTTTACAGCCTGAGCAGGTACATGGAGTTCAAAATTGCTTTTGCAAAAAAGAACAACACCTTCTTTGTCTAATGTAACAGCTGACAGATGCGCATTGCACTTGTCGAAGAGCGTTTTTCCAGCTGATTTTACCTGTTCAATCCGGTTTTTATGCACTTCGGCACTACCAATTAATTTAATAAACTCTTTGTAGTTTGGTTTTATCAGATCGGGCTTGAGCTTTTTAAAAGCCTCGAGTTTCTTAGAGTCAACTGCTATAAATTTTCGTTTCCTCAAAACTAATTTTTCGAGGGCTAAAATCACTCCTTGTGTAATAATCCCTTTGTCATAATCGGCTATTAAAACCGCATCGCAATCCTCATATAATTTTTCTATTTGCGTGATTAAATTTTGTTCGGTTAAGTCAGAAATAGGTTCCGTAGTACCTTCATCAATGCGAATCAAGCATTGTTCTGCTGTAGTGATTCTGGTTTTAACCAACGTAGTCCGTTGATTGTCGTATAACAAATCCGGACTGCTGATATTAGCTTGTTTCAACAGGCGTAAGGCGGTATCCCTGCCATTATCTTTTCCTGTTACTGAGCAGAAAACTGTCTGACAGCCAAGAGCTCTTAAATTAGCGGCTACATTTGCAGCTCCTCCCAGACAATATTTTTTGTTCTGTACGTCTACAATAGGAACCGGTGCTTCCGGGGAAATTCTTGTACAGGTGCCCGAGAAATATACATCCAGTATCAAATCGCCAATAACTAAAATCTTTTTAGATTTGAACCTGTCTATTAGCGATAGGTAAGTATTGTTTACTATGTTTTCCATAAAAAGAATTACTTAATATAAAATCTGCTGCTTGCGATATATCATCTGCGATATAGGCTGGTTTACGAAAATATCCATTCTTCCATTCGGTCTCATTTCCATTATTGAGCAGAATACTTTTACAGCCGGCTCTGTTACCAGCTTCAACATCATTTAAAATATCTCCTATCATCCAGGATTGGGATAAGTTAATGGATAGCTCCTTGGCAGCTTTAAAAAAAAGACCACTTGAGGGTTTTCGACAATTACATTTAATTGCATATTTGTGTATTGAACCCTCCGGATGGTGTGGGCACACATAGAATCCTGAAAGATGAATTTGATCTAATGTTAATAAGGTTTCGATCTTGAATCGGACCCTTTCTAATTCTCTTTCTTTAAACAGGCCTTTCGCTACTCCGGATTGGTTTGTGATAATAACCAACAGAAAACCCCTGTTTTGTAGCTTTACTAATCCTTCAGTTGCCTTTGCAGATAATGTAATCTTCTCCGGATCTACATTATACGGGATGTTTGGTATCAACGTACCATCCTTATCTATAAATATTGCTTTTCGGTATTCCATAATTTGTTATTGTTATTTTCCCTGACAACTGTCTTCGATTCAAATAGCTGTTTTTCAATTAATTTGCAGAAAGTATGTATTAGAAACAAATGAACTTCCTGTATACGTTGCGAGCTTTCCGAAGGGACGATCAAATTCAATATTCCTTCCTGCGCAGCTTTTCCTCCCTTTTTTCCTAACAGGTTGACACAAGTGATTCCCATCTTTCCGGCCATTTTAATCGCTTTTAAAATGTTGGGTGATTGTCCGCTGGTACTAAGACAAACAAGCACATCCCCTTTCTTTCCGAACGCTTGCACCTGTCGGGCAAAAACATCATCATATCCAAAATCGTTGGCCCAGGCTGTAAGAGTGGCAGTATCGGCCGTCAAAGCCATAGCCGGAAGTCCGGACCGGTAAGGAATTTCAAAGCGTCCGACAAGCTCTGCTGCGAAATGCTGACTTTCTGCAGCGCTTCCACCGTTACCGCAGATTAGCAATTTATTTCCGTTGGCAAGTGCAGTTCCCATGTAGTTTGAAGCCAATAAGATGTCTTTATTTAATTTTTCTGTATCCCGAAAGGTTTGAAGAGCTTCATTAAAGTAAGTACTTATAGAATCAGGTTGAATTGAAACTGGTTTCACGTAATTATTTAAAACAGATTCATATATTTCACTGATTTGATTGGCAACTTTTCTCCAGGTAAATGTTGAATTGACATGGATAAAGGCAGCCTTTCCCAAAGAAGAAAGTAAAGACGGAGCGTTAATTAAAACATTAATCTTTTCTGCAAGTGATTCAGGTTCATTTGGCTCAACCAGGAAACCGGTCTTTCCATCAATAACTGAATATTTAATTCCGCCCACATTAGAGCCTATAACGGGCGTGCCACAAGCCATTGCTTCGAGCGGTGTTATACCAAATGGTTCATACCAAGGGGTTGTTACGAATATATCTGCGGCTGAATAATAGTATTTAAGTAGATCTCTGTCTTTCCTTCCGGCAAACGTGATTAAATGGTCAACCTCAAGTTTTTTGGCAAGAGCATAAAGTCTGGCAATTTCAGACTCATCGTTCAATTCCGGTATATCTTTTTCTCCGCCTACAATTACCAACCTGACTTTCTTATCAGAGCTTAAGTAAGGCAATGCCTTGATTACATTATCAACTCCTTTTCTCGGCACCATTCTTCCTAACTGTAAAATAATATGCTCATCTTCGGCCAATCCCAATTGTTTTTTAGCCTTATGGGAATCGATTGGAAAAAATTCTTCAACAGTAAAGCCGCAAGGAGCAATTGAGATCTTTGCCGAATCGATACCATAGTATTGAATTAGATCTTCTTTGTCTTGCGGGCACTCGGCAATTATTTTATCCGCATTTTCTGCTACCTCTTTCTCAACTTCACAACGTTCAGCCGGGAATTTATCATTTTCTTTTTGGTATAATTTGCGAATATGACCCAATGCATGAAAGGTAATAACATAAGGGATAGTACTTCTTTCTTTAAGCTTCATTGCAACCATTCCTGACATCCAGAAATTGGCATGGATCAATTCATAATTAGGTCGATGCGAAGCAATAAAGAAATACATATTTTCAAAGAAGTCATCCATGTATTTCCAAAGCTCTTCTTTCGGGATTGTTTCGAGCGGACCTGCTTTTATGTGAATAACACGAATTCCAGGCATCCATTCTACAATTTCAGGTACCTCGGAATTTTCCCAACGGGTGAAAATATCAATTGTGTAATTTTTCTTAGATAGTTCAATTGCAAGGTGAGCAACATATACATTCTGTCCACCACTATCCGTCCCGCCTATTGTTGCTAAAGGGGAGGCATGTTCGCTAATAAATGCTATTGTTTTCATAAGTGTATTTATTGGACGTTGATGTTGATGTTGCGATTGTTTTTTTAAATAAAGTTTCCCATCCTTCAGCAAACCGTTGAATATTAAACTGACGCAGGGCGGTTTCCCTGCCTGCTGCGCCTATTTCTTTAGCCATGTCTGGGTCTTTTAATAAGAGCTTCATTTTATCGATCAGATAATTAATATCTGTATGAATAAATCCATTTTTGCCATTCTGAATTGTAACGGCCATCTCCGTAGTGGCAAACCCTACAACTGGAATTCCCAACATCATAGCTTCCAACACTGCTAAACCTAAACTTGTATAGCGTATCGGATTGAAAAAGAATCGATATTGGGACGCGAATGCAGGTAAATCAGAATGAAGTACTTCGCCAATTCCATATTCCTGTGTACCCATTCCAACTAAGTCAAGAGGAACTGATTTCTTTACTTCCTGAAAGACATCGAAGCCTAATAATCTTCCGCGGCTTGGAAGATTGTTGATTACGACAATTCCTCGATCTAAGTTTCCCTCGAAATTTGCTGGCGAAGGCATAACCCCATGTTCAATCACTTCCGTTTTAATATTTCCATTATTCCACATTAATTTATTGAAATGAGTAACATGGACTACTAAAACTTCAGGATCCTTTACTAGGTGAAGGGTATCTGTCGGATGACCCCAGGGTGGATCATGTTCTAAATAGATTTTTGGAAGAGTCTGCTGATGCTCAGATAAAATTTCATATTGGTGAATTAAATAATTATCATCATCTTGAAAAAGAATTAAATCGAAGTCTAAAGTTTTGACGTCTTCAGCTTCAATTTCAATTACGTTTGTTCCAAAAGGAAAAGTTTCGCCTCTGCCTACATAACCATTGCTTTTCTCTCTATTAACAGGGATATAGATAACATAATTGCCCTGTGAGAGATAGTATAAATAGCTACCATGCACATGCCAGGTAAAAATCTTAATCGTTTCTTTTTCTTTCATTATATTAATTTCTAATTAAATGCGCTTGTGCTATAAATAACTTTTGAGGAGACGTTTGGTTTAGGGTTTTCGGAAATCAGGTATTTATGTGAAGACAGAAGTATTTTTACTTGCTGATCAAGGATAAATACGTTTTTTTATTATAAAATACAACCAATTGATTATTTGCGTGTTAATAAATTAAAACGTCAAACTAAAATCTAAAAAAATGAAAAAACTAGGAATGTTTATGATAATTGGAGCCCTTGCTTGGAGCTTGCAGGCTTGTAATAATAATCGGAACAATGATGACACAATGGACAGCAGAGACAGTGTTTATAATAATGATAACAATAACAACCCGAATATAAATTCCCCAATGACGGATACATCGACCATGACACCGATGGATTCAACAGGCACAGGAAATATGAATAATGGTACAGATACTACCGGTACAAACAGACCGAATACCATTCCTTAGGGAGCAAATTAGGTTTTTAATCGTATGTAGACAAGGGATCAATTTATTGATCCCTTTGTTATGTTAATTACTGAGATTTCCGGTATTAATAAACTTTTTTCTTATTTTTAATTTAATAAATTAAGAAAAGAAAGTTATGAGAAAAGTTTATCTGTTTTTAACCCTTGTTTTTGTACTTCAATTACAAGTTGTTTTAGCTCAAAAGAAAGATTGGAATTTAGTAAATACAAAGATAACAACAGACTGGGCACAACAGGTTGATCCTTCGCAGACTTTACAAGAATATCCACGACCTCAATTAACAAGAAAGAATTGGCAAAACCTCAATGGCTTGTGGGATTATGCGATAAAACCGAAGGGTGAAACTCATACCGAAACCTATCAGGGAAAGATTCTGGTGCCCTTTGCAATAGAATCAGCTCTTTCAGGTGTTGCAAAAACAGTTGGAAAGGATAGTGTCTTATGGTATCATACTGATTTTTCTCTTTCGTCAAATATGAAAGGAAAAAAGATATTACTTCATTTTGGAGCTGTTGACTGGCAAACAGAAGTATTTATAAATGGGAAATCAATCGGTAGCCATGAAGGCGGTTATGATCCCTTTTCTTATGATATCACTGATTACATTAAAAAAGGGAGCCAACAGATAACGGTCAAGGTATGGGATCCAACAGATGAGGGAACACAGCCACGAGGTAAACAGGTACGCAAGCCGGAAGGTATCTGGTATACGCCTGTAACAGGCATTTGGCAAACTGTCTGGGTAGAGGCAGTGCCTGAAACTTATATAGTTTCAACGAAGCAAACTCCGGATATCGATCAGGAAACACTTCATATCAATGCAACGGTTCAAAATTCAAAAGCTGGTGATAAAGTGCGAATTTCGGCTTGGGATGGTAACAATAAAATAACCGAACAACAGGTAGATCCGAATGAAGATGCACTCCTTACAATAAGCAATCAAAAGCTATGGTCTCCTGAAAATCCTTTTTTATACGATCTGAAAATTGAACTCTTACGGAAAGGAAAGGTAATCGATGAAGTAGGAAGTTATTTTGCAATGCGGAAAACTTCTATTGCAAAGGATGCAAATGGTATTCAGCGAATGATGTTAAACAATAAGTTTGTGTTTCAATATGGTCCGTTAGATCAAGGCTGGTGGCCGGATGGTTTGTACACAGCACCGACTGATGAAGCGCTGAAATTTGATATTGAAAAAACCAAAGAAATGGGCTTTAATATGATCAGAAAACATATTAAGGTTGAACCGGCCCGCTGGTATTATCATTGCGATAAATTGGGAATGCTTGTTTGGCAGGACATGCCAAGCGGGGATTTGGGAAATCGATGGGAATCAAGACCCGGAGTTTTTGGTCTTGGTGCTGAAAAAGAAAGAAGTCCTGAGTCAGAAGGCTATTATCGCAAAGAGTGGAATGCAATTATGGACGCACTTCATAATTTTCCTTCCATTGTGGTTTGGGTTCCTTTTAACGAGGCATGGGGCCAATTTAAAACAAATGAAATTACAAAATGGACAATGGAAAAGGATCCTTCCCGCTTAGTGAACAGTGCGAGCGGTGGAAATTTCTTTTTAGTCGGCGATATAGTAGACTTGCATAACTATCCCGAACCAGCTATGCCCAGCCCTGACCTTTTTGGGGAAAAGCGCGCATTGGTTTTAGGAGAATTTGGAGGTCTTGGTCTTCCCGTTACAGGACATGTCTGGCAGGAAAAGGACAATTGGGGATATCAAAGCTTCAAAACTTCGGATGAATTATTAGAAAGATACAGTTCATTAATGGATAAAATCCCCAATTTAATTAAGTTCGGGCTTTCCGCTGCAGTTTATACCCAAACTACTGATGTCGAAATAGAAGTCAACGGGTTAATGACTTATGACCGTAAAGTTATCAAGGTTCCTGCTTCAGAATTAAAAAAAATACATCAAAAGCTCTTTGACCCTTCACTTGTTAAATTAGGTTCAGATCAATAACACACGGTATTTTATAGCGCCATACATTCGCCAGAAAACTGATATTGTTGGTATGACAATCGAGGTGCCAAGCATTTCTGCAATGTGTGGCACCGTTTTTTTACTAAACCTTAGACGTTTATATATAAAGGAAGAGAGTAAGATAACCTGTAAGAAGACAGCGGGTACTAATAAGAATGTATTATGTGACAGCAAGGAAATAATGATAACGATCCATAGCACATTGATGAAGTAGTAGTTCCATAGCGGTTTAGACTGAATATTACTTCGATACAATTTTGGGAACTTTTTAAAAAGTAATGCATCGTAGATTCCTTTTTTCTGCTCTTTAATACTGATTCCCCAGGGTACTGTCCGTACAGGATGTATAACAATTGCATCCTGTACTTTGACAATCGGTATTTTATGCGTGACGAATTTAAATTCCAGATCAGAGTCTTCTCTCCATGCTGCTTTAAATCGTTCATCAAAGCCCTGTACTTGTAATAAAGCATCAACGGTACAGGCACAATTTGCTGTGATAAAATCGGCTGTTTGCAGATTAGCTATGTTTAGTTCATAATCACTGGGCTTATCGGGTATCGGTACATAGGTAAAGCCACTAAAAACCAAGTGTTTTTCACCTTTATATTGTTTGGCAAAACTTTCGAGCCAATCAGGAGCCGGTTGGCAATCGTCATCCGTAAATGCAATTAGCGAATGCTTAGAAGAACGCCAACCCAGATTTCTGGCAGCAGCTGGTCCTCCCTTTTGAGCAGTCTGGTAATAATTAATGTTCAAGGTTTGTGATTTTGCCCACAGTTGTATGTGTTCATAAGTTTCAGAATCTGGCCCATCGCTAACTACATTTACTTCAAAATCCTCCTTTGCTAAAGTTTGTTTGCTCAGGGCAATCAGGCAATCAATCAACAACTTCGGTCTTTTGTAGGTGGGTATAACTACTGAAATCTTTATTTCCATGTTTTTTTTCAATTAAATAAGAACCTATTACCAATGCATCAAAAGGGGATGTCCAGAAGCATTCAATTGCATCTCTTGGCGAGCAAACAATTGGCTTTCCTAGCGTATTGAAAGATGTATTCACCAATACCGGCACGCCTGTTTTCTTTTTAAATGCTTTTAATAGATCGTAATATTGCGGATGTTGGGCTTCATTAATAGTTTGTATTCGTGCAGTCCCGTCTACATGGCGTACTGCAGGAATCTGATCTGCTTTATCTTTTGATACGTCATAAATAAAGAGCATATAAGGAGACTCTTGTGCCCCACTGAACCATTCAGCAGCATCTTCTTCCAGAACAACGGGAGCAACGGGTCTGAAATCTTCACGATCTTTGACTTCGTTCAAGCGATTTTGCATTTCGGGATGAATAGGAGAGGCCAGAATGGAACGGCTTCCAAGTGCCCGCGGACCAAATTCCATACGGCCCTGAAACCATCCGATAATTTTATCCTCTGCCAGAATATCGGCAGTTTCAGATGCAACATCGTTCATTTTGGTATAAGGAACCTTAGCCCATTTAAGAAACTTTTCAATTTCGGCATCAGAATATTCAGGACCCCAATAGGCATGTGTCATGATGTCATCTTTTTCAGTACTTTTTCTCTGCTGGCTGTCAATCCACATTGCTGCACCCAATGCGGTGCCTGAATCACCGGAAGCTGGTTGAACCCATATATTTCTAAATGGTCCCCGATCTCTGATCCGTGCATTCAATACACAGTTTAAAGCTACGCCGCCAGCAAGGCATAAATTTTCTAATTTGGTTTCTTTGTAGAGCCAGCCCGTGATCTCCAAAACCTTCTCTTCCAAAACATGTTGGAGTGAATGTGCAATATTAAAATGATGGCTGGTAAACGGGTCATCTTTGGTTCTCGATTTACCGAACCGTTCTTCGAATCGTTCGTTTTCTATGCTATATTGACCATTCTCTTTAAGCTGGATGATCTCATCAAAATCCTTAATAAATTCCGGTTTCCCATAAGAAGCAAGTGCCATCACTTTATATTCATCAGAAGAGTGCAGAAACCCTAAATAAGTAGTCAGCCGCTCATATAATAGTCCAAGGGAATGCGGCATTTTTACTTCCGATAACCTTATTAAATTATTCCCTTCACCAATATTATAGGTTGTAGTTGCTAGTTCGCCACGGCCATCCAGGGTCATAACGGCGGCTTTTGTAAAAGGAGAAGGAAGATAGGCACTGGCTGCATGAGAAATATGGTGTTCTACAAAATGCCATTCCCAATCATTAGTCGTGCAATCTTTAAATCTGTTCTGTAAGTGGTGCGGATATCCATCAACCAACATTCGTGGCGCGTTAATGATAGAAGATAAAAAGAGGTTATCCCAGGGGTTCGATGCATTGTTACTTTCGGCAACTACATCAACTTCCTTAAAAGGGATGGAAATAGAAGGGGAATTTTTTTGATCTTCAGGAATTAACAAATACGGATCAAAGGAATACGCTATATGATCCACATCCTTTAAATTGATTCCAGCGATCTTCAGACAATAATCAATCGCATGGTAAGGGAGTTCATAGGTAGAAAAGGGTATAGGGCGTTTTCCATGTTTCACATGTGTAAATCGTTCTTCTTCAGCAGCTGCAAGTAAGATGCCGTTTTTAATAATACAGGCGGATGAGTCATGGAAAACTGCGTTAATTCCAAGTGTGTACATATTCTTTTGTTTAGGTTCAAAAACTTTAACTATAACATGAACCGCTTGTCTTTGATTTATGAAATATCTAAATAGGGTAGTAAACTTTTATAAAGTGGAGATTTATACGTGTTTTCAGTATTTATACGGGAGTCGTAAAACAATAGCTAAGCTTAAGAACTTTATCTAAAGTTTTGGTAGATTAATCTTAATTTAGCTATCCTAAGAAGGCTATCAGAACAAAAAATATGGCACTTACAAACAAAGTAGACAAGAAAGAAGAAATGAACGAAACGGAAGTGCCAGCTAAACAGCCAATTAATTCTTTTCCAATTGTCGGTATGGGGGGGTCTGCCGGATCCTTTAGCGCATTCGAAGCGTTCTTTTTAAATATGCCTGTAGACAGTGGGATCGCTTTTGTTGTTGTGATGCACATGGATCCAACACATAATATGGATATTGCCAAACTGTTCCAGACATCTACTTCCATGCCTGTCCTGGAAGCTGTGGATGGAACGTTGATAGAGCCAAACAAGGTCTATATAATACCTCCTAACAGAGATATGGGCATACAAAACCGGAATTTGCTTCTTTTTGAAACATCCCGCAAAAAAGGCGCCCACATGTCTATTGATTATTTCCTTCAAACCCTGGCAGAGGACCAATGGAGTAATGCGGTTGCAATTATTTTTTCCGGAATGGGTACAGATGGCGAGACCGGGGTTAGAATGATAAAGGAAAAATTGGGGATGACAATGGTACAAGCTCCGGAAACTGCTGATTTCAGAAGTATGCCAGAAACGTCAATCAAAACTAATTTGGTTGACTATGTGCTGCACCCTCAGGAAATGCCTGGTAAATTAATTCAATACCTGAATCATCCGGCAATCAAAGAATCTTCCACTGACGAGTTTGATTCCCGGGTATCCAGCCAAACGTATATACGAAAGATTATCATGTTACTTCGTTCTCATACGGGTCATGATTTCTCACTCTATAAAAAGAATACCATTACACGAAGGATTGAAAGGCGGGTTGCTTTTCATCAATTGCCTGATTTTGAACAGTATGTTAACTTTCTTAGAGAAAATCCGCAAGAAGTTGATATCTTATTTAATGAGCTATTAATTGGAGTTACTAAATTCTTCCGTGATCCGATAGCTTTTGAAGCATTGCAGGAGAGTTTATTTTCACATCTTCGTAAAAAACCGAAGGATGAACCCATAAGAGTTTGGGTAGCCGGGTGTTCAACGGGGGAAGAAGCTTATTCAATTGCAATTATTTTAATGGAGTTTCTGGAAAAATTAAACTCAAAGATAAAACCCAAAGTACAGATTTTTGCCACAGATTTAGATGTGCATGCCATTGAAACAGCTCGTATCGGCTTTTATTTCGCTAATATAGCTTCTGAGGTATCGGCAGAAAGACTCGAAAAATATTTTGTCAAAAAGAATAACGGTTTTACCGTGAAAAAGGAACTCAGAGACCTGATTGTATTTGCACAGCACAATTTGATTAAAGATGCCCCATTTACCCGATTAGATTTATTATGCTGCCGGAACGTAATGATCTATTTGACAGCAGAACTTCAAAGTAAAATAATTCCGATATTTCATTATTCACTGAATGCTCATGGTCTTTTGTTTCTGGGGCCTGCTGAATCAGTCGGAGGGTTTCATGATCGCTTCGATAGTTTAGACACAAAATGGAAGCTGTTTGAACGAAAAGAAGGTTCTTCTCCTCTTGGAGCCAAATTGGATTTTCCATTTCATATTACTCAACAATCTAATAAATTAATGAAAGCCGAGGCAAATAATAAACCTTCTCTTAAAAACTTAATGTCGGAAACGTTTAACAAAATATTGTTAGAAAACTATACGCCAACTTCCTTGCTATTAAATGAAAGAGGTGAGATTCTTTATATTAACGGTAAAACTTCTAAATATTTAGAAATTAATTCGGGTGAAGCGAGTCTGGACTTTCACAAGATGATACGCGAAGAATTAAAATATGCTGTGGGAAATGCAATGTATCAAGCTTTCACCAACCGGAATAAAATAGAAGTAAATGACATAAAGATAAAGGAGAACAATAAAATACATAAAGTTTGTTTTACAGTCGAGTATTTAACTGAGTTTCCATTGAATGAACTTTTACTATTGACATTTATAGATAAGGGACCAATCAGAAAACTAAGGACATCAAAAAGCAAAGGTGTTGATCCGGCAAAAGACAGCGCTGTTGTCGAGCTCGAGAAAGAATTGATTTATACAAAGCAACAGCTGCATACAACCATTGAGCAAATGGAAACCTCATTGGAGGAGCTTAAATCGACAAATGAAGAACTTCAAAGTACAAATGAAGAATTGCAAAGTACGAATGAAGAAGCGTTGACAACCAAAGAGGAGATGCAATCTTTAAATGAAGAGTTGATGACTTTAAACCATCAATATCAAACCAAAGCAGAAGAGTTGTCCCTGCTTAATAATGATATGAAAAACCTGCTGGATAACACTGAAATCGGTACGATTTTTTTAGATAATGATCTCAATATTCTACGTTTCACTCCTCAGGTAACCAAGTTATTTAATGTTATTGCATCTGACGTAGGTCGGTCAATAACGCATATTGTTTCCAATTTCGAATATGTTTCAATTGAAAATGATATCAGGGAAGTCATCGAAAGACTTTCCGGAAAGGAAATTGAGGTAATGACAAAACAGGGTGATTGGTACAATATGCGCATTATGCCTTACCGCACAACAGATAACTTTATAAGTGGCGCGGTTTTAACCTTTACGAAGATTACACCGGTCAAGTCAATGGAAACCAAAATTCAGGCTTTACTTAGTTTTACGCAAGCAACCATTGAGCTTTTTCCTGAGGCAAATTTAATACTTGATAAGGACAAGAAGATTTTAGCGGCCAATCACAAATTTTTAGTCTTGTTTGGACTGCGTGATTTTGAAGTAATAGAACATTCTTTCATCGAAATTGTTCATAATGTATGGAATTCCGATAAATTAGATGAATTGTTTTCTGATAAAACTTCAAATTTACGAGAGGTTTTTATTCAGCATGAGTTAAAGGAATTGGGAATAAAGAATCTATTCGTTATTGCAGAACTGATTGTTAATGTGGAAGATCAACAAAATGCTATATGGAAAATCACTTTTAAAAAGTAGTAAAATTGGCAAAGGGTAATAACTTTTCAGAGAAAAAAATCCGATCAATTCTTTCAAGAAGAATAGAAAAGATGAATCTTAGTAGTGAAGGAAGCAAAAATCTACATCAGGCTTTAACTGATGAAGAGGTTTCTTTACTTTTAAATGAGTTAAACGTTTATCAGTTTGAGCTGGAAATGCAAAATGATGAGTTAAAAGTTTCATACGATACCCTCGATGCAGAGCGTGAAAAATTTGCAGATTTATATGATTTTGCGCCGGTCGGCTATTTTATTTTAGATCATCTTGGAATCATTGAGGAAGTAAATCAAACCGGTGTAAACCTGTTGGGATATTCTAAATCGAGCCTTCAGAATAAACGATTCCAAAGTTTTCTTTCTCCTAGTCATCTCGAGAAATTTTACAGTTTCTTGCATAAAATGCAAGATTCAAATGAAAAAATAAATACCGAGGTTAAATTGGTTTTGCCCAATCAACAGTCTTTGTATACTAGAATAGAAGGAGTTGTAATTCCGAATTTCATTTCTTCAAACCTTCGGTACTATATAACGGTCATTGATATAACTGAAAGCCGTGAAGTGCAGCAGTTACTAAAAGAAACCAAGGAGCGGCTAGAGATGACTTTAAAGGCATCTTCAACAGGTATATGGAGTATTGAACATGAAAGCAACCGGATGATTCTGGATGAGTATAGTTATCATGTTTTGGAATTGCAGCCCTGGGAGTTCAATGGGCACTTAAAAGATTTTTTCTCATTGGTACATCCGGAGGATCAAAAAAGAGTTCGTTATAGTTATACTCACAGCTTAAACAATTCATCAGAAATTGATATCGAATTCAGGATCATTTTAAAGAATGGACGTATAAAATTTATTTCCACAAAAGGGCAGAAAATTACAGTTTCGGAAGATCATAAGTTTTTTGCCGGTATTATAATGGATATAACGGAAAGAAAAAGGCTGGCTGCTGAATCCGAAAATTTAAAATTGAAGCAACAGCGCGAGATTCTTTCGGCCACCATGCATGCTCAGGAAAATGAACGTTTTAAAATTAGCCGGGCACTTCACGATAGTGTTTGTCAGATCTTATATGGTATCCGGTTAAATCTTCAAAGTCTTCCATATTATAAAGGTAACAAAGAAGAGTTCAAAAGTGTCAATCAGTTATTAGACCAAGCAATAAAAGAAACGCGTGAGATCTCCTATGAACTTACTCCTTCCGTTTTAAAGGACTTTGGTTTTACTGCCGGCGTTAAAGAGATGGCCAGTCGGTTAAGTACTTCTGACTTTTCTATAAAGGCACGTATAAAACAGTCGGTTGATCAAATTGACAATACAATTCAGTTATATGCCTTTCGTATTATTCAGGAATTGATCAACAACTGTATAAAGCATGCACATGCCACCCTTGCGGAAATTATCGTAAGGCAGCAAGCGGATTTAATAACGATTGTGGTTTCTGACAATGGAAGTGGGTTTAAAACGGAGTTGTCACAAGCCTTAAAATATGGTTCAGGATTAAGGGGGATTAAAAACCAGCTGTTTCTATTGAATGGTGATATAAATTTCAAAACCACTTCGAAAGGAACAACCATAACAGTAGCTTTTAATAAAAATGTAAATTTAACACCCTAGTATTAATCATCATTGTCATGGATTCAGACAGAGCCGAAAATATTATCGTTGTGGGTGCTTCAGCAGGGGGAATGAATGCTGTTTCACGCTTTCTTGCTTCTTTAAAGGAAGATGTAAATGCTTCTATTTTTATTGTAATTCATCTTTCCGGAAATTCCATGGCTGAAATCATAGTAAATCATTTACAAAAATTCTCCGAGTTCCCATGTAAGATTCCCAAAGACAATGAAACGATTGCTAATAAAACAGTTTATTTAGCTCCGCAGGACCGGCATCTGCTCATTACAAAAGGAATTATAAAAGTGCAACGAGGTGCCCATGAAAACCATTATCGGCCAAGTATTGATGTCCTGTTCCGCACTGCGGCGGCAGCCTATGATTCCTGCGTCATCGGTGTTATTCTAACTGGTTTGTTAGATGACGGTACTTCCGGAATGTCTGCTATTCAACGTTCGGGTGGTATTTGTATCGTTCAGGAGCCAAAAGATGCAGAGTTTTCCGGTATGCCATTAAATGTTCTGAAAAATGTGCAGGTAAATTATCAAGTACCTGTTAATGAAATGGGCTATATCATTTCTGATATTTTATCCGGTAGGAAATGCCGGCCTTCAGAAGTTCCGGAAGAAATTAAAAAAGAAGCGGATATCACGATCCGCATGAGCAGTGAGATTCAATCTACAGATAGTTTGGGGGATCAGGTATCCATCAGTTGTCCTGATTGCGGGGGCTCACTCTTTAAAATCAAAGAACCTCCTGCTGACCGGTACCGATGTTTTACCGGCCATACCTTCACAAATAAATTTTTAGAAAAAACTCTTCAGAAAGACTTTGAAGAGTCATTGTGGGTAGCAGTAAGAATTATGGAGGAACGGAAAAATCTTTTATATGGTATGCTGGAAAACGAGGCGCCCGAACTAGCCCGTCCACTTACTAAAATGAAAACTGAAAGAGCCCAACAGCTTCAGATTCACATAGAAAGATTGAAAAGCATGTTACAGGAACTTTAGAGATTTTAATCATTTAAATAAAAAATATGTTACAAATCATATTAGCAGAAGATCATAATATTGTTCGGAACGGTATCAAGATACTGTTAGAAGCAGAAGATGGTTTTAATATCGTGGGTGAAGCTACAAATGGCCAAGAGGTAATCGATATTGTGAGCAGTTCGGATAACATCGATTTGGTACTTACCGATATCAATATGCCGCTAATGGATGGTATCGCGCTTATTAAAGAGTTAAAAATTACAAAACCCGATATCAAGGTAGTCATACTATCGATGCTTGATGGTGAGAAATATATATATCAGGCCTTTTCGGAGGGCGCTTCCGGATACTTACTTAAGAATGTCAGCTCAGAAGAATTGGTTTTTGCATTAAAACATGTGAGTTTAGGTAATAAGTACCTTTGTTCCGAATTATCCATCAAGTTACTTGAACGGTTGGTTAATTCATCTGCGTCGCCGGCATCCTTGTTTGAGAACAATATAGAGTTCTCTTCGAGGGAAATTGAGGTATTAAATTTGATTGCAGAGGGTCTTACCAATCTTGAAATGTCTGAAAAGCTGTTCTTAAGTAAGCGCACCATCGAGGGACACAGACAAAGCCTTATTGAAAAAACGGGATCGAGAAATACAGCTGCCTTAATTAGATTTGCTGTCCTAAGCGGCATTGTCCAGTAAGCGAATTTGAATGACTAGTTTATTAAGGGGATAACTACTTGTTTAAGGATTAATATACTCAATTATCTCAAAGAAAAGTACTTAATTTCTCCCTCTGTGTCCTTAAAGGATGTTTCGACAAATAACTCTTGTTGACACGGCATAATCTTTGGTATTCGTTATGAAAGGACAAACGATGAATACACAAGAATTCAATGAATTAGAAGTTTCGAAAGAAAAGCCCTTGGGGCTATCAGATACTGGGTTCTTCTTCAGTTCGATTCGACAAACTTTTAATTTCATGAAAGTTCTTTTTAACAGGCAAGAACCGTCAAAAAAGAAAAACTGTTCAACTTCCTTTAAGATAGAGAGAGATGACATAAACATCGAAGATGTGTATGTTAAAATACGCTTTTGTGTAAACCGGCCTCGGAATGAAGTTTATGAATTTTGTCGTAAAATAAAGCATTTGCCTATTTTTTTAACCCCTCTAATAAGTGTAACCGAAGAAAGTGAAACACATTCGTTTTGGAAAATGAAAATACTTGGTACCGGTAAAATCGTTGGATGGGATATGGAAATTACCAAAGAAATTAAAAATCAGATGATTAGTTGGAGTTCAGCCAAAAAATCAGCTTTGATGACCGAAGGGAATGTCCTATTTCTGGATGCTCCGGAAAACAAAACAACAGAGCTCCGCTTATTGTTTAGTTGTAAATTCTTATTCAATGATTTGAAAGACCGAAGTTCAATACTGATGAAACCAGCTTTTAAAAATTTAATAAAAAGGGATGTTAAGAAATTTAAGAAAGTGATGGAAATATATAATGGAACGGGTGGTGAACCTCGAGTATGGATCTAATAACAGAACTATATGAAAAATAAAAAGAAGTACTCCTTTTTCTATCGCAATGGTCTTTCCATTGTTTTTTTATGCTTTTTTGTAATTACGCTTTTTGCACAGGCATTAACCGGGTGGAAAGATTATAACCAGGAGCTCAGCGATAAAAATGTACCTGAAATCAATTTATCGAGGTACATTAAAACCGGACATTTTATTTCTGCTACTTTTGAAAACTTTGAAAGTGAATTTCTTCAAATGGCATTGTATGTACTTCTGACTGTAAAGTTACGACAATTAGGTTCTGCAGAATCCAAATCCTTAGAAGGTGAAGAGGAAGTAGACCGTGAACCTGTGCCGAAAAAAGATGCACCATGGCCTGTTAGAAAAGGAGGCTGGCTTCTGAAGATTTATAGTAATTCCTTGTCGATTGCTTTTTTTATTTTGTTTTTCTTGAGTTGGGGTATGCACTTTTATGGAAGCAGGGAAGAACATAATGCGGAGCAGCTTCTTCTCGGAAAACCAGTATTCGGAATACTTGAATATTTTACACAACCCAGTTTTTGGTTTGAAACGTTCCAGAATTGGCAAAGTGAATTTTTATCGGTACTATCAATCGTTTTTCTAACTATTTACCTCCGGCAGAAAGGTTCCCCGGAATCAAAACCAGTTGATGCACCGAATATGGAGACCGGAAAATGATTTATCTGGTCAATTAATTGATTTGCTTTTTAATTTTTTATTGGGATAATAAAGGTAAAAGTGGAACCTCTACCCACTTCGCTTTCAATCAATATTTTGCCTTGATGGCGTTTTAAGATCTCAGTAGTAATATTTAGTCCGATACCCAAACCAGGAAAGCGCATATAGTCGTCGTATACGCGATAATAACGTTCCATGAGATGGTCTATTTTATCACTTGCAATCCCAATTCCATAATCCCGGATGGATACGATTAGGTTCTTTTCTTCTTCCACGACATGCACGTCTATTTGATCAGCGTCCGGGGAATATTTGATGGCATTTGTTAAAAAATTATTAAGAGCTTGTTCTAAACGAATTTTGTCACCAATTAATTGAACATTTGTTTCATTCTGAATGTTGATACGATGATTGTCCAATAATGGTTGCATATTATCAAGGCAGCTTTTTATCACCTCATTGAAGCTTACGACCTCCATGTTATAATAAAGTTTGCCAGCCTTGATTTTTGAAATATCCAATAAGTTATCTATGAGCGTTTCCAAACGTGAAATACTCATGACTGCTCTTTTGGTTAGTTCGTATCCTTTATGATCAGATTCAATAATTTTAGTAAGAAGTTGAATATAAGCCCTTGCACTTGTCAATGGTGTTTTTAATTCATGACTGGCAAGACTCATAAAATCATCTTTGTGTTTATTGAGTTGTTCTAATTCTTTGGTGTATTTTTTTAATTTCTTGCGTATACTTACTTGTTCAGTAATGTCTCGTGCTACTTTCGAAGCTCCAATTACAACTCCGTCTTTATTTTTTATGGGAGATATCGTAAGCGAAATCTTAAGTGATTTTCCATGTTTAGTAATACGTTCAGTTTCATAATGATGTACCTGCTCACCCTTACTTATCCGTTTAAGAATTTCAGTTTCCTCCTTTTGCCTGTCTTTGGGAATCAATACCTTTACCGATCTTCCAATAATTTCTTCTGGCTGATATCCAAACATAGAAGTTGCAGATTTATTCCAACTGAGAATTTTTCCGGTTAAATCCTTACTAATAATAGCATCGTCAGATGAAGCAATAATACTTGCTAAAAGTGCCTGCGTTGTATCATCCTTTTTTTTATCTGTAATATCCACCATGGTGTTATGCGCACCAACTAGTACATTGTCGGAATCAAAAAGTGGTTTCGGATAGACTAAAACGCTTCGAAAATTTTGATCGGGACGTTGAATGGTAATTTCTTCTCCATCGAAAAATTCACCTAACTGTAAAGTTAGGGCCATAGGACAAATGTCCAAAGGCATCGGTGTGCCATCCGGATAGAATGTTTTCCATGATCCACACCAAAGATCTTGGCCGATTACCGGCACCCTGCCCCATAATTTTGCAGCTGCATTATTGAAAAAAGTGATATGTCCATCGGCATCACAGGTATAAATTGCAACCGGCGAATCCTGTAAAATTGAAATAAAATGATCATTCTGATACTCCTGAAGGTGTAGCGAATGATTCTCTATGTTAGCAACGTTTTTATTCATAATGATTTCTCCCCATGTAATTTTACGGTTTTAATTTAAAAAAGAAAAATTTAATTGGATATCAGGTGTTTTTGAACTTTTTAAGCTTTTTGCTGCGTATTTATACATCCTAAAATGGATATTTCACCCAGACAAATGAGGTATATTTCTCCAAACATTCACTCGGACGAACGGTTGTTTTAGCAACAGGTTACGCTGTTTATTAACATAACAAAAATTAAAATATGGAAAGCCTAATTGAAACATCGCCTAAACATCTTCTCTGTTTCTCTCATTTACGTTGGAATTTTGTTTTTCAACGTCCCCAACATCTATTAAGCCGTTTTGCAAAAGATGCAACTGTTTATTTTTTTGAAGAGCCCATTTTTGATTCAACAACCGGAGCCTATCTTTCCATCTCGAAAAGAGGAGATAAACTGAATGTTGTCGTGCCTCATTTGCCTGAAGGCACGAATCAAGAATCCGTCAATACAGTTTTGGGATCTTTGCTTGACAAGCTTTTATTGGATGCCAATCTGAACGATTGGTTATTTTGGTATTATACACCCATGGCTTATTCATTCACAAACAAATACAAACCCAAATTAATTGTTTATGACTGCATGGATGAGCTTTCTGCATTTAAATTTGCACCCAAAGAACTGATAGGGCTTGAAAAGAAATTAATGGCTAAGGCCGATTTAGTATTTACAGGTGGTCATTCACTTTTTGAAGCTAAAAAACAACAACATTCGAATATTTTCCCGTTTCCCAGCAGCATAGAAAAGAACCACTTTGCAAAAGCTAAAATACAAAAAGACCAGCCGCAAGATCAGGCAAATATACAGGGCCCAAAGCTTGGCTTTTTTGGTGTAATAGATGAACGATTTGATATTGAGCTAATTCGGAATATCGCTCAGGAGCGGCCGGAATGGCAAATTATTTTAATCGGCCCGGTTGTGAAAATCTCCCCGGATATCTTGCCAAAGAACAGCAACATTCATTATTTTGGGCAAAAGTCTTATGCAGAGCTGCCATCGTACCTATCCGGATGGGACGTAGCGTTGATACCTTTTCTGCTGAATGAGTCAACACGCTATATCAGTCCAACGAAAACGCCTGAATATTTAGCAGCAGGAGTACCGGTAGTGTCCACTCCAATTCATGATGTTATAAATCCTTACGGGGTTAAAAACCTTGTTCATATCAGTGGAAATTTTAAAGGCTTTATAAAATCAATAGAATCAGAATTGGAAAAGACTGATAAGAAAGAATGGTTAACCGAGGTTGATAAGCATTTAAAAAGTCTATCCTGGGATAAGACCTATTTAGAGATGTTAAAACAAATCAAGAGAACCTTAAAAAATATAAATACAATATCAGTAGCAAGCTAGAATTACGATGTATGATTATTTAATTGTTGGAGCCGGGTTCGCAGGAAGCGTATTGGCTGAACGTTTAGCAAGGGTAGAGAATAAAAAGGTATTAATCATAGATAAAAGAAACCACATAGCAGGAAATGCTTATGACCATTATGATGAAGCAGGCATTTTAGTTCATAAATATGGACCTCATATTTTTCATACGAATAGCAAAGACGTATTTGATTATCTATCCAAGTTTACCGAATGGAGAAACTATCAGCATCGTGTATTGGCCAGTGTAGACGGACAATTATTGCCGATTCCCATCAACTTGAATACCATTAACACGATGTACGGGTTAAATCTTAATAGTGAGGAGCTAACGCTTTTTTTTCAGGAACGATCTGAAAAGAAAAAAGAAATTTTAACCTCAGAAGATGTAGTAGTAAACAGCGTGGGACGGGAATTGTATGAAAAGTTTTTTAAGGGATATACTAAAAAGCAGTGGGATCTTGATCCTTCACAATTGAACGCATCGGTAACAGCCCGCGTACCTACTCGTACCAATAAAGATGACCGCTATTTTACAGACACATATCAGGCAATGCCATTGCATGGCTATACCAAGATGTTTGAGAAGATGTTGAATCACCCGAACATTCACATCATGCTGAATACTGATTACAAGCATGTTATCGGAGAAATTGCTTATAAAAAGTTAATATTTACAGGGCCTATCGATGAATTCTTTAATTTCCGCTATGGAAAATTACCCTATCGATCCATTGAGTTTAAGTTTGAAACCTTAGATCAGGAGGAATTTCAGCGAACGGGAACTATTAATTATCCAAATGACTATGGCTTTACAAGAATTACAGAATTTAAGCACCTAAGCGGACAGAAGCATCATAAAACCTCGATTGTTTATGAGTTTTCAAAAGCAGATGGTGATCCTTATTATCCGATTCCCAAGCCGGATAACGCAGCTCTTTATAAAAAATACCATGCGCTTGCTAGTCAGACCGAAAACACCTATTTCGTAGGCCGGTTATCCACCTATAAATATTATAATATGGATCAGGTTGTGGCCCAGGCCCTGTCTACTTTCAAACAAATTAAGAGTACTGAAGTGCTTAAGCCGAACCCTTTCAAAACCGATCTGAAAATTCCGTTAAGAAATGGTAATCTTTCTAGTCTTGAATAATACTTGCCTGTTTAATAAAAGACGTTAAAACAGCGATATATATATATATTAAAACAGTAATAATAGACCATCAAACAGCAATGCCCTTAATTTGTCGTTAAGGGCATTGTTATTTGATGTCGCTATGAACTTTAAAGGTTTTCGTTATTAATCTGATCTTCATCTTCGCTAACATCTTCAATTTCATCTTCATCATCGCCTTCATCTTCACCGCGATCATCTAAGTTTTCACGATTATTTTCTTCATCTCGATTTTGATTTTCGTTCGGACTCCTTTCATCAGGGTGTTCTTGATTTGTAGACTTAAATTCCTGGCCTGGTTTATGACTGCTCTCTGTTGAAGTTCTTTCTTCATCCAGATCCTTTTCATCCACCGAGTTATTAGTCGAATTTCTTAAGCCGTTTTGACCTTCATTTTCTTCAGCATTTTGATTTTCCGAGTGACCCCGATCCTTTTCAGGATGATCGTAAAGTCCTTGATTTTCTTCTGGCATCTTTTTGTTTTTTATGCGGTTAATACTCTGTTATCTATATTAAAAAAACACTCCATAGAATGGTAAGTTTCAGGTATCTTGAAAGTTACACGGATTTTAAATAGTGATCCTTCCGCCGGTTACCGGAAGCGTAGCGCCTGAAATATAGCTGGCTTCATCGGATGCCAGAAATACATACGCCGGCGCAACTTCTACTGGCTGCCCTGGTCTACCCATCGGTGTGTTCTTTCCAAAAGTGTCAGGGTCTGGCATCGTTGAAGGAATTAAGGGCGTCCAGATCGGACCTGGAGCAACGGCATTTACGCGTATCCCTTTTCCTGCTTCCAATAGTATCTGACTTAAATTGGAAGTGAAGTTTTGAATAGCACCTTTGGTTGCAGCATAAGGCAACAAAACAGGAGTAGGAGAGTAGGCATTGATCGAAGTTGTATTAATGATACTGCTTCCCGGCTTCATATGTGGTTCTGCAGCTTTGCATAAATAAAACATGGGATGCATATTGGTGTCGAAATTTTTTACCCATTCTTCATCCGAGATATCAGCCAGCGATTCTCTGGCCATTTGAAATGCCGCATTGTTCACTAACACGTCTACTCTTCCAAACTCTGAAACTGCCTTATCCACTATTGCCCTGCAATGTGCCGGGTCCCGAATGTCGCCTTTCATGAGAATTGCCTTTCTACCAGCCTTTCTTACATATTCAGCAGTTTCATTTGCGTCCTCATCTTCCACATCAGCCAAATAACTGATCAGTACATCCGCACCTTCTCTGGCAAACGCGATAGCAATCGCCCTTCCAATGCCGGAATCCCCTCCGGTAATGATGGTTTTTTTCCCTTCCAGTTTTCCACAACCTTTATAAGATTCTTCTCCGTGATCTGCTTTTGGAGTCATTTCCTTTTCTACCCCCGGCGTATCCTGTTCTTGTTTTGGAAACGGTGGTACCGGGTATTTCTCTGCCGGGTCTTGATGTTCTACGTTATCTTTCATCTTTTCAACTTTTTAATGTGTAATTGAAAAACACACTGCTTTTCTAAAAGTTTCAAAAGATTGATAAATAGGGTATCACATCATACTTAACTTATTTTTGACGGATCTATTCGGGCGGATCTCTCTTTAACTCTCGCTGTTCATTATTGGGCGTAGAAAGGGGCTGTTTGTCGCTGTCGTTGAAATTCTCGTTATCCTGGTCTTTGAACGTGTTGTTTTTTGTTTGAAAACTGTTTTCTGGTATGTTTTTACTGGCATTGATAAAGAATGCTCTTGGTTTCTTACGCTGTTCAGGTAGTATCTGTTCACCCGAAAGTTCCTGCGTATGCTGGTCGGTTTTGGCTGTTTCTGCAACCGGCGGTTCGGTTCCTGACCTTTTTTCCTCTGCAGCTGACTCATTTTCAGGTTCCTGTTTGTTTTCAGATGCGGTTTTATTATCAGATATTTCTTGATTATCAGATGCTTCCTGCTTTTCTTCAGTAGCTTTCTCCTCTTTTTCCTTGATAGCGATGTTTCCGGTCTGCTTTTTTTCTGTAAAGACGGTACCAAGGTAGACACTATTGGACTGCCGGCTGCGGTCAACCGACACAAAAGCAACATATACATGGATTGTTCCATCCAGAACCAACTTCAGGTCAAGTTTATCGCTGCCCGTTTTCCTAAACTGTCCGCTTATGGTAAAATAGGCATCTTTCTTATCCACGTTATAAGCCAAAATCATGACCTGGTCGTCGGGCTCTTTTTCTTCACTTCTTATTTCATCAGCGTTCCAGGTAACCAACAACTCGTTTTCGCTGTTGAGTTCCATTTGGAGATTTTCAACAAGCGGCAGATCGCCATAGCTCACCATCATTTTGGATGGATCAATGACTGAATCATAGCCATCCTTGATCAATGCATTTTTGTAAAGGTATGATTTTGCCGCATTAACCCCTTGGTTTGTAGGCGTATAGTCTTTAAACCCAACCTTGAGAAATCCGGCAATAGGTTGCAACCAGTTCTGTGTCTTAGCAAATATAAATCGGTTGATTTTTTCATTTTCCGTTGGTGGTTTCTTCCTCTTTGGAAGGCTTTTTACATAATCGATTCCTCTCCAGCTGCTGCCTACAACTGTACCCACTTTGCCAACAATTGGCCCGTTGATGCCATATTTTAAACGTCCCATAATAAAAATCTTAGGTTAATTAATCTATAACTCGGTAAGTACGAAGGTAAAAATGGTGAATCAAAAAAGCAAAATAAATAATTAAAATACAATAGCTAAACTTTGTTCAAACTGTATTATATTGACTGTTATGGGAGAATATAACCACAGTTTGACCACTGTATAACCACTGTTTATATTAAATCGGGTATTACTGAGTTTTCACCTAATATTAAGTTATGAGGCTTCACTTGCACTGCTTATTATTCTTTTACGAATGACTGTTCAAGAAGGTGAAATATAGTACTTATTTTTTTAAACATATATCCTACGTAAGTGTTTAAGAAAAAATTAGTCTTTAAGAAAAAAATCGATAAAGGAAGATATGGAGTTTATAGATGTATTGGGCTTAGTTGCCGGAATTTGTACAACATCATCTATAATTCCTCAAATCGTCAAGACGGTTAAAAAGAAAAAAGCCGAGGAAGTCTCATTGTTTATGTTTGTGGTATTAATGGTAGGAAATTCTTTATGGGTGTATTATGGGTTTTCTAAATCGGATTTTGCAATCACATCGACGAATTTGCTATCTATCGGACTAAATCTGACTATGTTAGTACTGAAATTTATTTACAGGCATAATAAATAATGTTTGAGTTCAATTGAATGTAAATTCTATTCAATTATTAAACCTTCTTGCTACTTATAAATGCATGTATTGCGGAACTAAAGAACAGAACCACGGAAACACCGATTGCTGTAAATACGATAATTTGATTTCCATACCAGTTGGAAACAGCAACAGCAACCAATCCCCATACCCCTACGATTGCAAATTCACGCATATTTCTTTTCCAGGTTAGGAACAGATTGATTGCTCCGGCTACTAAAATCATCAGAACTGTCCAGGTTATTCCGGAGATGCCAAATCCGTCCCATTTTATTTTTGCAAGGTAAGCTGCAAAATTAGCGATCAAAGCAACAGTGACCCATCCTGAATAAAGAGAAAACGGCCACCACACAAAAGCGATCTTTTTAAATGGTGGATTACTTAGTTCCATATGCGTCCTTAGCACAATTTTAAATAATGAAAAAAGAAGGATCATCATAATGATAACCGATAGGCCCGTATACTCATAAAGCCAGGCGATAATCCACAGGCAATTTGCGACGCAGGAAATAACAAACCACCAACCAATTTGAAATACAACCTTATTATTATCAAATTCATCTCGCTTGCCTTTTTTTAAAAGGAACTTTCCCTGGTAAATGATAAAGGCTATCAAAGCCAGATAGATCAGTCCCCAGATGGAAAAGGCGTAAGCGGCGGGTGTAAAGTAGTTGTGGTATTTGTCAGAAACACTTGCCATTGTATTTCCATTGAAAACTCCTGTATTGGAAAGGTAGTTTGTAACAATGGTAACAATCAGAGCGATTGCATTGGCGATTGCGAGTGTTTTCTTTTTCATGATTGAATCGATCGAGTTTATAAAGAGTTTGCTGTTCAGAAAGCGGTTTGTTAATTAACTAACTATTTATAAATGAAAATGTTTAGCTAAACGTTTATTATTTCACCTGAGAATAAGATGTTTTCTCTATAGCTGAGACCAGGCGATTTCAGCGGTATATATAAAACAATTGGACTTGCATTCTTGTTGTCATTAATCAAGTTAATTTAGTTAAAAGAATCATTAAATAGAATATTATTATGTCAAAGGGAAATAACGATGCGAATAGCAAAAAGGGGAATGAGAATCAGGCACATGATATCCGCATGCCTGAAAATGAGGTGCCTAAAGAAGTACAACGTGATAAAGCTGTCAGAAATACAGAAAAGGAATATGAAGCTGAAAGCCCCATAGATCCATTTGAAGAATCATCCCATGAAATAACCGATCGGGCACAGGATAATATTGACCTTGGGGAAAACGATCGGACCAGAGACGATTTGCCTGATCAGCCTTAATTTAATTTTTTTATTGGGTCCTTGGTGGTTAGTTCTACGATCAGCGATTATCTTTTACAAACACGATAAGAAATGGTAAAGACTAGAGTTTTCCCTTTCGGTGTATTGCTTATTAGTGCTTTGTTAAAAATAAATTAATAATGGGTAGTGATACAGGATTACCCATTATTAATTTATCCTAACTGTAGTGAAATTCTTGAAGATTAATGTTTTTCTCTTCAAACTCTTCAATTGCATTTAATAGATCGTATTTCATTTGCAATCTTAACCAAATTTCAGGCGTGCCTCCAAATACTTTGCTTATTCTAATTGCCATATTAGGTGTTATAGCCGTTTTTTCATTCAATATATTGGAAAGATTGATACGAGTTGTTCCTAAGAGCTCAGCGGCTCCTGTAACAGAAAGATTATTGAATTCTAAAATATCCTCTTTTAAGAATTGTCCGGGATGTATACTTAGATTCTTGTTCATTATTGTTTCTCCTTTAGTATTAACCTTTGTCACAAAGGCTGTATTAATAAATGTTAATTTATTATTGTTTTCTATTTGATTTCTCAACCCTATTATCTTTAAAGTAGCGTGGTTGCATGTGTTTTTGCTTTTGATTGTTACATTTTTTTATTTTTTTGATATTAAATCATATCTCTCTTCACAAGGAAACTAAAACTCTTAGGATACGCTTTCTAATTTAATGTGTGTTTAAAAAGTTAACGTCGAAGACGTCTCCATCGGATAGCCTAAATATAACCCGATAATTTCCAGTTACATCCATCGACCAGAATCCTTCGTAAGGTGGTTTTTTTAGTTGATGTAGCCGATAACTTCTGGAGAAAGCTTGTAGATCTTTTATTTGATTGGTTTCATCAATCAAATTCAAAATTTTGATTAACCTTTTAACACATTCGGGTGGAAGTTTTTTCATATCTCCCGACTCCCATAATGCACGAAGTGCTTTATTCGAAAACGACTTAATCATATGGCAATATTTCAAATAACGTATTGGCTTATCTTCTAGGTTGTATAGTGTAAATTTACACTATACCGTTTGATTATTCAAATTAATTTTGATTTTCTATAAGAAAGTATTTTGCCTATATATAATACATGTATTTTGTATATTCGTGTAAATAGACAATAACAAAGATATGCTTGAACTAGTTATTGAATCCCGTGCTGCGGCGTTAACCCCAGGAATGGAGGTGAAACGCATCCTTCCATTCCGGCTGCGCAGGATGATCGGTCCTTTCATTTTTATGGACCACGCCGGGCCAATAGAAAACCTTGCCTCACAGCCATCAAGTCTGGATGTACTTCCACATCCGCATATAGGTCTTTCTACGGTCAGCTACTTATTCGGCGGAGAGGTAACACACCGTGATAGTTTGGGCGTAGAACAAATCATTCGTCCAGGTGAGGTTAACTGGATGACAGCTGGCAGCGGAATAGCGCATTCAGAAAGATTTGAAAATCCTTCCTCACTTGCAGGAGGTTTAGAAATGATACAAACCTGGGTGGCCCTTCCCGAAAGAGATGAAGAAGCAGCGCCGTCCTTTGCTAATTATACTCCGGAACAACTGCCCGTTTTTACTGATAAAGGCATTTGGATGCGGCTCATCGCAGGTGATGCGTACGGATTAAAAAGTAACGTGAATACGAATTCGCCACTATTTTACCTGCATGTGGTATTACAAAAAGATACCCTTTTCGCTCTTCCGAAAGAACATTCGGAACGTGGGTTCTATATCGTCAAAGGAGCCGTTGAGATAGGTGGTGTCACTTATCATGAAGGTAAGATGCTTGTATTCACAAAAGGCGTTGACCCTCGCATTGTGGCTAAAGAATATACGACGCTGATGCTTCTGGGCGGCGAGCCCTTAGGGGAACGCTTCATTTGGTGGAACTTTGTTTCCTCACGAAAAGAACGTATTGAGCAGGCCAAAGAAGATTGGAAACAAGGCAGGTTCGTTTTGCCTCCTACAGACAACGAAGAATTCATTCCACTGCCTGATGACAAGTCAAGACCTTCCGGAACTCCACCAAGACCTGAGCCACTTTCCTGAAACTCTGTGCATTGGATAGCAATCTGCTAGGAATCAACTCCTTTGCAATAAATACTGTTTCCTAAGCGCTTTTGCTAAAATAGAGATACTCTAGCAATTCTTTTGTACAGATTCCGATAAATATACGATCGATAAAAGTATAAGTACCCAAATGTTTCCAGTAAATACCTGATAATTAAAATGGTATATAATTTTAAGAAATTCTTTGCTAAGTTTAGTGAAGATTTAATATTAACATTTAAAAAAGAATTATAGACCGAAGGGGAGGACGTTAATTTCAAATGAATTTAAAATGACCTAAAATAATAATTTCACCTGAGCAGATATGCTAGAGTAAGCACAATGCTCCCTAAACCCCTAATGCTATGATTAGCTTAAAATTTGAATCGATGGTTACAGATCATGCTCCAGCTTTAAAAATGTATGCCTTGCATTTTACTCATGACGAACAAGACGCTGACGATCTCGTTCAGGACACTGTCTTAAAAGCCATAACCTATCGAGAGAAATTTCAGGAAGGCACCAACATCAAAGGTTGGTTATACACGATCATGAAAAATACCTTTATTAACAATTATCGCAGGGTATTGAAAATCAGCGGAATCGTTACTCAGTCAGAAGAAATTACACCTTCAAATTTACTTCATAGCGCTACAGAGAACCGGGGGGAAAAGCAATTCGTAATGGATGATATTAAGGAAGCAATGAATAAATTGCCTGAAGAATATTATGTTCCTTTTACGATGTATTTTGAAGGATATAAATACCAGGAAATTGCAGATCATTTAAGAATTCCCATTGGAACAATTAAAACCCGTATTCACGTAGCACGTAAATTGTTGAAAAAGTCTCTTAAATCATATTCTTTTGTGACGCAAACATCAGGCTTGGCATACATTAATCTATAGCATTTCAAACATTTCCCTGTTATTCGTGTTTTTTGACCATGGAGTCAGAAAATAATAATAATATGGATAAGATTAATGAAAACTCAGGCAATGAGATGCCAACACGTCAAAGCCTGAATAAGGCTGATAGCTCAAACGTTAAGAAAACGATTCTTACGATCATTGGGATTGCTTTAATTTTACTTATCGGTATTTGGATTTGGAAAGCAATTGAAATAAAAAGTCTTAAAAAAGCTTCCGAAAAAGATAAAATAGCATTGAAAGAACAGGCTACAAGGCAAATTGTAGAATCCAACGAAGTACATTTAAAATTATTGGCAAAACCAATTATCTGGGCGTTGCGTTCTGAAATGATGCAAGGTAATTTAAGTCAGGTCAACCTGTATTTGAATGACTTGGTGAAGGAAAAAGATTTTCAGGAAATCGTTGTTGCGAATGCCAAGGGAACAATCGTGTCATCGACAAATAAAAAGGATGAAGGACAGCCTTTTTCTACAATCGGGAAAGAGAGTAGTTTAAGCAGCGATAATACAAACTTAGAGAATGTAAGCGATAGCCTCTTAATTATGACAAGTCCGATTATGGGTTTCAATAATCGATTGGGAACCCTCTACATAAAATACTCACTTCAAAAACCTGCATTTAAATAATTGAAACTTTTTTAAGTGTGGATGTGTTGGTTTTCATATACATTCATTTAAATAACGATTATGAAAGCAGCAGTTTTTCACAAACCAGGTGACATTAGTTATGATACCGTTCCAGATCCACGAATAGAAGAAGGTGGAGATGTAATTCTTCGGGTTACTTCAACAGCCATATGCGGATCGGATCTGCATATCCTAAGTGGTGCCGTTCCTCAGCCAACCGATATGATTATGGGCCATGAGTTTATGGGTATTGTAGAAGAAGTAGGTCCGGCAGTTAAAAATCTGAAAGTTGGCGATCGTGTTATTGTTCCTTTTCCAATTGCGTGCGGCCATTGCTTTTTTTGTGAACACGGTGCTTCGCCAAGTTGTGAAAATTCAAATTACAAACATTACGGACCAAATGGAGATATGATGGATCAGAAAGGTGCCGCATTATTTGGTTACACAGATCTTTATGGTGGCTATTCCGGTGGACAGGCTGAATATGTGCGTGTTCCTTATGCTGATATCAGTCCACGGGTTGTTCCTGAAAACCTTACTGATGCGCAGGCTTTGTTTTTAACAGATATATTTCCGACAGGCTGGGCGGCGATTGACTGGGCGCAGCTTAAAGGCGGTGAAGTGGTAGCAATATTTGGTTCCGGTCCGGTCGGATTAATGGCACAGAAGGCCGCGTGGATCAATGGCGCCAGCCGGGTCATTGCAATTGATCCCTTGGATTACCGACTTGAAAAAGCAAAAAATGTTAATAAGGTTGATACGCTCAACCCGCATAAAGTAGATGTGATCGAAGCCATTCGTGAAATGACAAGCGGGCGGGGAGCCGATGTATGTGTAGATGCTGTCGGATTTGAACCCGAGCGTAATCTGTTCGATAAATTAAAAGCGACCATCAATTTTGAAAAGGGAAGCATGAAAGTGTTGGAAATGTGTTTTAAAGCGGTCAGAAGAAGTGGGACGGTTTCCATAATGGGCGTTTATGGCAGCCCATATGATAATTTCCCCCTTTACCGTATGTTTGATAAAGGTTTAACAATTAAACAGGGACAAGCCCCGGTGTTGAATTATATTGATCATCTGCTTGATTTAGTGAAAGAAGAAAAGGTTGTATTAGACGATATTATAACGCATAACTTGCCATTAAGTGAAGTAACTCATGCTTATAAAATCTTTGATGAGAAAGAAGATGACTGTGTCAAAGTAATTTTACAGCCATAAAAAAATTGGATAGATAGATTATGAAATTGATTGTTGGATATGATAAAGCTGAACTGAAACTGTGTACGAAATTTTAACCGACTTATCTAATCGAACCCCTTCACTTATCTGGAATGTATTAATTATCTTGTTTTCAATCTTGATAGGTGTTTTTATCAAAAATTTACTTGTACCTGTTGTTAGAAAATATTCAGTTGTTGAGCAGGGTTACTCTATTATACGCTCTGTGATAAGGCATTTCAAATTAATTTTTTCTTTCTTTATCCCGCTGCTGATTCTTAATAGCTTATTGCCTTTAATGAAGCTTGAACCGGTTACGAGGTCAATTTTCCAAAAGACAATCGAAATAGCCTTAACTGTTTGCTTTGCTGTCATTATTATTAAAATCATACGAATTATAGAAGATTATTTTTATAATCGTTTTGATTACACGAAAGCTGATAATTTAAAAGAACGGAAGATCCGGACGCAATTGCAGTTTATCCGAAAATTGCTGGTAACGATTATTATCATTATTACGATCGCAATTATCCTGCTGAGTTTTGAAAGTATGCGCAAAATAGGAGCAGGCTTACTTACCGGGGTTGGTATCGGAGGTATTATTATTGGTTTTGCAGCACAGAAATCTCTTGGAAACTTGTTGGCAGGCTTCCAGATTGCATTTACCCAACCCATGAGAATTGATGACGTTTTGATCGTTGAAGGTGAATGGGGAAGAGTAGAAGAAATTACGCTTACCTATGTGGTTGTTAATATATGGGACAAACGCAGACTGATACTTCCCATTCAGTATTTTATAGAAACGCCTTTTCAAAATTGGACAAGAACAACAGCTGAAATACTGGGCACTGTATTTATTTATACTGATTTTACGATAAACGTGAAAGCATTGAGGCAGGAATTAAGCAAGCTGTTACAAAGTAATTCTTTATGGGATGGCAAAGTAAATGTTTTGCAGGTTACTGATTTTAAGCCTGAAGTAATGGAAATCCGTTGTTTAATGAGTTGCCGGAATTCAGGTGAAGCTTTTGATTTGCGATGTTTTGTAAGAGAAAATATGATTGAGTTTATCAAAAATGAATATCCTGAAAGTCTGACCAAAACCAGGGTGTCTTTAAAAAGTGAATCTAAGGCACAATAGGTTTACGCCGTCGGTTTCTTCGTGTTCTTTTAACGATTGCTCTTAATTGCTGATGAAGGTTGATAATATCACCAATGATAAAGTATTCTTTTAAATTACTTTTAATTCGTGTGCGCATCACTCTTTTGACAACGCCTTTATGAACTTCTCCTACTTCCTTTACACGGTTTAATAGATTTAAAGAAAAGAAAGCAATAATGGCACCAATCAGGAACAGGAAAGTCCATTCATGAAGAGAAAGCAACCGAATGGTTTTCGGGAATAGCGGACTTTCCCATTGTGCAAAGATTGTAAGCCTTCTATCTGAGAAAAAGTCGGCAAGTATTCCTCCAATCACTGGGCCAATAGAGGCAAATACAGCGGTAACAATATTTTTAACAGACAAGTACACAATTGCATCTTCTTTGGGCGCCAGCTTTATTCCAATATTTGCAGTTGACAGATTAATCCCCGCAGTAGCAACGCCGCTGAAGATATGGATGAGCGCCAATAAAGCAATATTTAGAAAATAATGCGAATATATTCCAACGAAACACCAGGCGATAATACACAAGATATAGATAGGCGCGCTGAGTGAAATAATACTTTTATTACTATAGCGATCGGAAAGCGTGCCCCACATTCTTAGTGTTAAAACGCTGAAAAGCTGACTGATGGTACCCAATATGATAATGTAAGAAATCGGTAATCCCATGGATTTCATCATAAATACGATAAAAAAAGGAGTGGCAATATTTAATGCCAGTACCCACATTGAATTGAAAATCAATAATCTCCGGAAATTGTCGTTTTTTAAGGGTTGCTTAAAAAGTGCTACAATATTTGCATTCGATAAATACGATTGCGGTTCAGGCGCCTTCGATAATAGAAAGCCGCCGATAATACCGATAATGCCGGCAATGACAAAGAAAATTGCATAGGCATTTAATTCATATTCCTGATAGAAGTTTTTTACGAAATCGAGTATCAGTGCCAACGAAATACTGAGTACAATATTTAGTATCTGTGTATATCGACTCCGTTGCGAGAAATATTCGCCAAGCATTTTTTCAGGAATCAAATCCTTCATCCACGAGTTCCAACTCGGGCCGGCAATGGATCCAAAAAAATAATAGAAAAAGAGAAAAAAAATAAGCAGTCCGACTGAATCACCAGATAGCCATAAAACGCTAACGCCAATTATAATAAGTGGAATCCGTGCGAGAAACGAACTATAAACCGCCACTGCACGCCTATTGTTGTATTTACGCACCAGCCATATGGAAATCAGCTGGAATATATTCGTAAACATGGGTAAAGAGGCTAACAGACCAATCTGGACATTATTAGCCCCTAATAACAAAGCCATGGCTATAAGAAAAGCTCCTTCGGTAAAGGATGTCATTACTTCTGCGGTGAGACCATCCCATAAGACCATTTTTAATCCTACCCTGGTCTCATCTTCTGTTAATTCGGCTTTCGGTTTTAAATTCCACACAGGTATTTATTTTCACTCAGACTTAGGTTTCTGTTGCTTATTCATGTTTTCGGCTGACATACTATCCGGCATAACACGGCTCATGGCAAACTTTCGTGCTATAATCACTAGATTATATTTATCCTCTGCAAATAGTTTGGCCAGTTCTAAACCAATTCCGCTTGTTGCCCCTGTAATCAGTGCAGTTTTATTTTGTGTTTCCATCAGTGTAATTTTATGTACAATGAATAACCCGCTGATAAAGAATTGGTTTGTATTTTTTTAGAATTGGGTTCTTGATAAGCGTTCTAAAGCGCAATTGAGAACCTTACAGGTTTTTCTATCATTTTTTAAGTATAAATACTTATTCCTCTAAGTAAACGAACATGCTGAACACCTGTAGTCGGTAATAAATACCTAAATAGATCAAGAAAATACCTGATATGTTTATTTCAAAGAATCAGGCAAAATATTTGTTTATTCATAATCAATACTTTAAATAATTTATTTTTAATCCTAAAACCTTATAAAAATGATTAAGTTCGAATTTGAATCCCTCGTTTCAACCCATGCCTCAGCATTGAAAACCTATGCCTTACATTTTACTCGTGATGAACAAGATGCGGATGATTTAGTACAGGATACTGTGTTAAAAGCAATAACCTATCATGAGAAATTTCAACAGGGTACCAATTTAAATGGTTGGTTATATACCATTATGAAAAACACCTTTATCAATAACTATAGAAGGATTGTGAAAATCAGTGGCATTGTTACTAAATCAGAAGAAATCTCCTCTGCAAATTTAGTTTATAGCTCTACCGGAAATAAGGGTGAAAATAAATTTGTAATGGATGATATTAAAGATGCGATGGATAAATTATCCGAAGATTATTATGTGCCATTTACAATGTATTTTGAGGGTTATAAGTATCAGGAAATTGCAGATCATTTACAAATTCCAATCGGGACTGTAAAGACACGTATTCATGTAGCTCGAAGATTATTGAAGAAATCTCTTAAGTCTTATAATTATACAATGCAATCGTCCAGCTTTGCAAGTGTAGATTTTTAGACTGATAAACGCATCACTTTAAATCGTTGTATGTATTGCTATAATCGATGGAATTTGGCTTTGAATGCTGAGGGGCTTATTCCATATTTCTTCTTAAAGGCAGTAGCGAAGTAAGTAGAAGATGCGAAGCCTGTTTCATCAGCAACCTCATTGATTATTTTATCCTGTTGAAGCAGAAATTTCGCCTTTGTTAATCGCCTTGCAACAATATAATCATTTACACTGCACTTGAGTAGCGCTTTGACTTTTCTATAAAGTTGGATTCTGGATATCCCAAGAGGTTTACAAATGTCTTCTACCCCGAAACTGCTATTGGCTAAATTCATCTCCACAATGGCTGATAATTCATTTAAGAAGCGTTTATCTGCACTACTTAGTTCAGGAGGTTGTGTGTGTAAGAACTCTGATGGTTGGCTGCTATATTTTATTTGTAGATTTTTCCGGTTGGTAATCAGGTTTTGAATTACTGCTTTAAGATGTATGATGTTAAATGGTTTGGTGATGTACATATCGGCCAATGCTTCTATGCCTTCCGTTTTTTTTGCTATATTTTGATGTGCTGTGAGAAGAACCAGTGGAATATGTGAACTGCGGCTATCATTTTTAATTGCTGTAAGCAAATCAATACCAGACTTTTCAGGCATAACCAAGTCTGACAAAATAATATCTGGCATCCGGTCATGTATGATCGTTAGTGCATCATCCACATTGGTAGTGCTGTAAACGGTGTAAGTATTAGCGAGTTTTTGTTTTAGGAAATGAAGTATGTCTACGTTATCGTCTATAATCAGTACACTATGCTCTTTCAAAGGCAAGTTGTTATCATCAAAGTTATCCACAAAGGCTGTTTGTTCTAAATCGATCATATACTTATCGAGATCTATCAGGCTATCAATCGGTTGTTCTACCGCGCGCGTAGCTTTCTCTTGTTCATCTAAATGTTTATTCCCAATTGGTAACTTTACTGTAAAGCAAGTGCCTTTATTTTCCTGACTATGTACAGAAATATTTCCATGATGAAGTTCTACAATATCTTTTACAAGGGCTAAACCTATCCCCGAACCTTCAGCACTATATTCTCCTTGATAAAAAGGATCGAAGATGTGATTTAAATAAGGTTCTTTAATACCCCTTCCATTGTCTTCTATACTGATACATAAATAGTCGTCTGTTTTATTGTTCTCCAGTTTAATTTGAATTTTACCATAATCGTTTGTGAATTTTAAAGCATTTGATAAAAGGTTATAAATAATCTTCTCCATTAAATTGCTATCAAACCATATAGGTTCATTCTTAGATTGGTTTTCTATGTTAATTGCAATATGTTTATGAGATGATAGTGGTTTAAACGATTGAACTATTTGATTGATAAATGATACCATATTTTGGGGATATGCTTGAAGCTTCATTTTCTCATAACCCACTCTACGAAGATCAATTAATTGAGTAACAAGTTTCATAAGACGTAAAGAATTTTTTCTTACGAGTTGCAATTGATCTTTTATTGCCGGGTTGACGTTCTTATCAGAAATCAAATCCTCTACCGGAGATAATATTAATGTGAGTGGGGTTTTAAATTCATGGGAAATATTAGTAAAAAAATTAATTTTAGCGTCTGTTGCCTCTTTTAATTGCTTATTTAAACTGATAAGCTCTTTTTGCTGATCTAAAATAGCTTTATTTTGCTTCTCCAGCCGTTTGTTTTTTTCCCAATTCGCTTTTAATAAATAAAAGGAGATTCCCCCAAATACAATTGCTAATACCAAACTTATTACCAGAATATTTAAAACGGTTTGTTGATCGCGATAGATTGCTTTTTGTTCTGCTAAAAGCGCCTGCTGCTTATCAATATCTTGTTGTTGGTTATCAACTTTATCAGCTTGCATTTTCATTAGCTGAACATTTGTTGAATCAATAACCATTGTGCGAAGTATTGTTTCTCGCTTATAAGGCTGTTTTTTTAATATCGCAAGGGCCGTCCTGATTGCTTCTTTTCCTCCGGTGGGATAAAGCATGGAAGCATCAAATACCCCATTTGCTATCTGTTCGAGACCATTGTTTTTACCTGCCAATGCATCTACTCCAACAATTTTAATAGGGTGTATTGGGGCTATTGTTTGTAATGCCTGATAAGTTCCCAGTGCCATCTGATCATTAAAAGCAAAGATAGCGTCTGCTTTCAATATTTCGCCTGGATTGTTGGAAACAACCTGTTTAGCTACTTTAATTAACCATTGTCCGTTTAATGATTTAATGATTTTTATTTCCGGGTATTCCTTAAGTGCAGTTCGAAAGCCTTGTTGTCTTTCAATGGATGCTGAAGCTCCAGGAAGACCTGTAACCTCAGCAATCGTTCCTTTTCCATTTAGCTTCTGACTGAGGTAAACGCCTGCCAAATGTCCGATATCATAATTATTTGCACCTACATAAGCATTGTATAACCCTGAAGATGTTTTACGGTCGGTTACAATTACAGGAATACCTTTTTGAAAAACTTCGTCTACAATGGGTGTTAACGGTTCTGCTTCATTGGGTGAAATAATAAGAAGGTCTATGTCTCTTTTTAGAATTTCCTTGACTTGCTTGATTTGGGTATCGTTATTCCCTTTTGCATCATAGTAAATAAAGTTAACATCGTTATGAAATGATAATTCTCGTTGCATTTCGATGTACATGGTCTCACGCCAGGCGTCAGAACCAATACATTGGGAAAATGCGATGGTATAGGCTTCCTTTTTATACTGTTTTTTGCAGCTGGAAATGCTTATCAAATGTAAACTGATAAATATTAAGATCCACCAAGTTTTCAGATCAGTAATAAGTTTCGGTTTATGGATGTTCATTTAGGGTATAATTTAAATGCAACTTAACAAATTAAAGATAATTTAAGGTTAAGTTTTTAAATTTTAGAAGAAATTTCACTTGTATGTGTAAGAAATACACTAAGTAAGAAACAGAAATCGATGTATCAATTTTTAATTTATTTGATACATTATTTAAGCAGTCATTTTTAATTAAGACATAATTGTTTGATATATAGATAGTAATATGTTTTGTTTGAATGAGACATATCTTAATCAATTTGATACTATAGTTGTATCAGATAGGAATAAATCCGCCTACTTTAGACATTGTAAAAACATATAAAATACACATGGCAAAAAACTCAGTAATCGCATGGTCCTTTATAATAGCGTTAGGAGGATTTTTATTCGGATTTGACACAGCTGTTATTTCAGGTGCTGAAAGAGCAGTACAGATATATTGGGATCTCAGTGCCCCTCAACATGGATTTACAATGGCTATTGCTTTAATAGGTACAATCGTAGGAGCAGCAGTAGGCGCTATCCCTTCTGATAAACTTGGTAGAAAGAAAACTTTATTTTTAGTTGCCGCATTATATTTTTTCTCAGCTTTAGGAACCGCTTTAGCAGAAAATTGGATGCTATTCTTAGCATTTCGGTTTCTTGGTGGTATAGCTGTAGGCGCGTCATCAGTGGTGGCACCTATCTATATATCTGAAATATCACCTGCAAAATCCAGAGGGAGATTGGTTGGTCTGTTTCAATTTAATGTTGTATTGGGAATTTTAATCGCTTACCTATCCAATTTTGTAATTGGACAGACGGGAGAGGCTTCCTGGCGTTGGATGCTCGGCATCCAGGCTGCTCCGGCATTTTTATTTTATTGTTTGATTTATTTACTGCCAGAAAGTCCAAGGTGGTTATTATTGCACGGGAATAATCGAGCTGCTGCTGAAAAGGTTTTACAGAAAATCAATTCAGAGAATTATAAACAGGAAGTTGAATCCATCCTATTGTCAGATAAAAGCATGGGTTCACTGTCTACTGTTAAGGATAAATTATTTTCAAAGAAATATAAATTGCCAATTACACTGGCTGTTTTAATTGCAGTTTTTAATCAGTTTGCTGGAATTAATGCTATTATTTATTATGCTCCAAGAGTATTTGAATTGGCCGGTTTGGGCGTACAAAGTTCGTTGCTTTCAACCGTTGGTATCGGAGCCGTTAACTTCATTTTTACATTAATAGCGATCAATTTTATAGATCGGGTAGGTAGACGGACATTGATGTTTATTGGTTCTTTTGGATTAATAGCATCATTATCGATGGTTTCCTATTCTTTTTATATGCAAGATACGGGTACAACCGGCCTATTGAGTAGCGGCGTTGCTATAACCGTTTATCTAATGGTTTACATTGCTTTCTTTGCTTTTTCTCAGGGAGCGGTAATCTGGGTCTTTATATCTGAGATATTTCCCAATGAGGTTCGGGCTAAAGGACAAACTTTGGGAAGTTTAACGCATTGGATAATGGCTGCACTTATAACCTTTAGCTTTCCAATGCTTACAGCCTATTTAGGGGGAGGAAATACCTTTATGATTTTTGCAGGATTTATGGTGCTGCAGTTATTGTTTGTGTGGCGTATGATGCCGGAAACAAAAGGCAAATCACTTGAGCAAATTGAAGGGAATATCGTAATACATTAAGTTAATAGAAATGAATAAAACAAAGCGTGTTGTCTGTTTTGGGGAGATTTTATGGGATGTATTGCCTAATGATCGTAAGCCTGGCGGTGCACCTATGAATGTAGCTTACCATCTAAACAGGCTTGGTATTGAAAGTACGATGATTAGTCGTGTTGGAGATGATACTATTGGCAAAGAACTGCAACGTTTTCTTGAAGAAATAGGACTAGACATCGAATACATACAATGTGATGAAGAACATCGAACCAGTGAGGTTATTGCAACTATTGGTGAAGATGACGAAGTGAATTATGAAATTGTTTTCCCTGTTGCCTGGGATTTTATCAAGTATGAAAGGAGATTTGATGCGCTTCTTGAGCAAACTGATATGCTGGTTTTTGGAAGTCTGGCAGCTCGAAATGAAACTACCAGAGATACGCTTTACCAGTTAATTGATAAAGCTAATTTTAAATTATTTGACGTAAACTTTAGAGAGCCTCATTACACCAGAGAAACGGTTGATTATCTTTTAAAACATTCTGACGCTATTAAATTAAACAGTAATGAACTTCGGATTATTGGTGGATGGCTTGGAAATACCACTGGAAAAGAACACAATAGCATTCATCTTATACAAGAAAAATACAGTATTAAAGAAATTATAGTGACTAAGGGCAGTCAAGGAGTTTCTTATTATACAATGACTGAGCGCTATGACTATGAAGCATATGCCGTAAAGGTAAATGATACAATAGGTAGTGGTGATTCCTTTCTTGCAGCATTTATCAGTCAAAAATTAAATGGAAAACCGGTAGAGGATATGCTCGATTATGCTGTAGCCCTGGGTGCATATGTCACTTCGCAAGCGGGTGCAAACCCTGTATATCAGATAACAGACTTAAATCATTTTATATGGAAAAAGAAACTTGAGAGCTAACGATAACAATAAACCACCTTATAACATTAACCATTATGACAAAAAAACATTTTTTACTTATGCTTATGCTTTTCAGTATAAGTATTACCCAAGCACAAACTCCTATAATTACTGGCAAGGTAACCGACTTGGTAGGAGAGCCACTTGAAGGAGTAACTGTAACTTTAAAAGGAACAGACCATCAAGTGATAACGAAAAGTGATGGCACTTATCAAGTTGAAGCAGAAATAGGGCAAAGTCTAATCTTTTCACTTGTAGGGATTAGCAATGAAACCCGCTTAATTAAAACCTCTGAGCCGATAAATGTTCAGATGGATTTAAATTTCGATCTTGAAGAAGTTGTGGTAACCGGATATCAGACGGAGAGAAAGAAAGATATCACGGGAGCTGTTTCCGTTGTGAACGTTGCAGATATAAAAGATATACCTGTAGGTAACCCTATGAAAGCATTGCAAGGAAGGGTACCAGGAGTATTTATTACTTCCGATGGTTCTCCTCAAGGCGGTGCAAATGTGAGAATAAGAGGAATTGGAACCTTAGGAAACAATGATCCCTTGTATGTTATTGACGGGATTCCTACACAAAGAGGTTTACAGGAATTAAATCAAGCAGATATCGAATCCATTCAAGTGCTTAAAGATGCCTCTTCAGCAACGATGTATGGTTCACGAGCAGCGAACGGTGTAATTATTGTCACAACGAAAAAAGCTAAAAAAGGAGTTAATCAGGTTAATTTCAATTCTTCGGTATCTACTCAAGCATATACCACTAAAATGAAAATGTTAGATACCTATGGAAGAGGAAAAGCTTATTGGCAATCTGCGGTAAATGATGGAGAAGACCCTAATAATCATCCAATTTACCAGTATGACTGGTCTGCTGTTGATGGACAACCCGTTTTAGACGGTATTAACCTTCCTGAATTCATTGATGAAAGTAAAACAATGTCTCCAGGGAATACCAATTGGTATGATGAAGTATCACAGGCCGCTATTATACAATCATATGATTTATCTATAAGCAATGGAAATGAACGAGGTAATTCTTTGTTTTCAATTAGTCACTATGATAATAAAGGAATAATTCGGGGCTCTAACTCTCAAAGATTAACTGCACGAGCAAATACTTCTTTTAATTTCTTTAATGACAAAATCCGAATAGGTGAAAATTTGTCTACTACCTATATAAATAATACACTTATTCCCATTGGCGATATTATGTATTTAGCTTTAGTTCAACAGCCTTTAGTGCCGGTCCATTCAGTTGATGGAGGCTGGGGCGGCCCTGGTACAGGAATGTCAGATAGGCACAATCCAGTAAGGTTAATAGAAGATAATAGACAAAATCATAATTACTTTTTCAGAATTTTCGGAAATGCGTTCATTGAAGCGGAGATTATTCCTCATTTAAAGTTTATGTCTAATTTAGGGATTGATTACAATACGAATTATGAACGAACCCTCCGCAAATCTTATACTACAGGCTTTTTATCAGATCTTACAAATCAAGTTAGAACGGCGAATGGAATCAATGGAGATTGGGTATGGCAAAACACACTAAACTATAATTTAAACACAGGCAAAAATACAATTGACTTTCTTTTAGGTTCAGAGCAAATCCGCTTCATTAATCAAAGTTTTTGGGGATCAAGAAAAGATTATACACTTGAAGATATTAATTATGCTTATCTAGATGCAGGAGCCGCAGATAAAGACAATGGTGGTATTGGATCTAGTTATTCATTAATGTCTTATTTCACAAAAGTAAATTACGCTTTCGACGATAAATATCTAGCTTCTGTTACTATTAGAAGAGATGGGTCATCTCGTTTTGGGAATGAAAATCGGTATGGTGTTTTCCCGGCATTTTCTCTAGGATGGCGATTGAGTGAAGAACAATTTCTTAAAAATGCACTCCCTTTCGTGTCTGATCTAAAACTACGATATGGATGGGGAAAGGCAGGAAATCAAGAAATTGCAAATAATGCAGCTTATACTTTATATGCTGCTATCTATGGAACTGATGCCATATGGGACTTTGATCAAGGAAGCGCATATGATTTGAACGGAGCTGGTCAAGGTCAATTACCGGCAGGCTTTACTTTAATTCAACAGGGGAATAATAGTTTAAAATGGGAAAGTTCTACTCAATCAAATATTGGTTTGGATTTTGGTCTTTTTAATAATAAAATCACTGGGTCAGTTGATTACTTTGTCAAAGATGCTTCTGATATTTTAATTCAACCTGCTTATCTTGCGGTGGTGGGTGAAGGTGGAAATCAATGGAAAAATGGTGCATCGATGACTAACAAAGGGATTGAATTCTTAATCTCTTATAATACTAATATTGGTCAGGATTTTTCAATTAATCTTACAGCTAATTTAGCGAACTACCAAAACAAGATAACTCATCTCCCATCTGAAATATTAGGATCATACCCAGGAAATGGAACCGATAAGACTATTCTCGGCCGTTCCGTTAATTCTTTATTCGGTTATGTGGCAGATGGGATATTCCAAACACAGGAAGAAGTGGATGCCCATCCTACGCAAATTGGAAAAGGCATTGGCAGAATACGGTATAAAAACTTAGATGGAAATGATATTATTGATGATCGAGACAGAGATTATATAGGAGCCGGAGATCCGAAAATTATGTATGGACTTAATACTGGAGTTTCGTATAAAAAAATTGATTTGAACTTTTTTATTCAGGGATTAGCGGGTAACGATGTTGATAACTCGAACAAACGATTAACTGATTTGCCAATGTTAACGGCTGGTAGTAATTGGGGTGCTAGATCCTTGGATGCTTGGACACCGAATAATACAGGTTCAAGCATACCTGCACTAACATTGGTTGATCGTAATAATGAAGGTAGATTTTCTACTTATTTCGTTGAAAAGGGTTCTTATCTGAAATTACGCAATATTCAAATTGGATATACGATTGATAATATTTCCAATTTGAAGATACAAAATGCTCGTATTTATCTGCAAGGAAGTAACCTAGTCACCTTGAAAAGCAAATCTTTCACTGGGCCAGATCCGGAAAATCCTAATAATGCATATCCGATTCCTGCTATATATACGATTGGTTTGAATGTGTCATTTTAATCAAATCCAGATAATATCAATAAACAATTTCATTAATTCATGAATAAAAATAATAAGATGAAAAATATTATTCTAATAGTATTACTATCCAGCGTATTGTTTGTGTCCTGTAATAAATTTCTGGATGAAACCCCTCAAGGAGTTGTATCAAGTGAAGATTTAAATTCACCCGAAAATATCGAAAAATTGGTAGTAGGAGCATATTCATCTCTTGGTATAGACCATTTTATCGGATCAACTTCTATGTGGCCGCAAGGAAGTGTGCGAAGTGGTGATGCCTATAAAGGTGGTGCTGAGCCTAACGATCAAGCTGAAATACATTTTTTTGAAGTTTTTACACAAAACAGAGTTGATAATGGACATATTGATGGTGTTTGGTTTAGATTATATCAGAATATTTCCAGAGCCAACGATGCTTTGAGTCGACTTAATAATATTGACGAAGCAGACTTCGAATTTAAAAAGATTCGTCAGGCTGAAATGCGATTTTTAAGAGGGCATTTTTACTTTCAATTAAAAACACTTTTTAAGTATATGCCATATATTGACGAAACGACTCCAAAGGAAGAGTATAAAATAATCTCAAATCGGGAATACTCGAATGACGAATTATGGAATAAAATTGCAGACGATTTTAGATTTGCATCAGATAATTTGCCCCCCAGTCAAGCGGAAGTTGGTCGCGCAAATAAATTTGCAGCAAAGGCTTACTTGGCAAAAACACTTTTATTTCAAGCTTATAAGCAAGATGAAAAAAATCAAGTTATCTCAATAGACAATGAAAAATTAAACGAAGTAGTTACTTTAACAAGTGAATTGGAAAACAAATACCAGCTACATGATGATTTTGCAAAGAATTTTTTAAGCCAATTTGAAAATGGTTCAGAATCGATCTTCGCTATTCAATATTCTAAGGATGATGCTACCGCAGAAGGTCGATTGGATTGGGGACACAAGCTTAATTACCCTATGAATGAGGAATATGGGTGTTGCGGATTTCATCAACCGAGCCAGAATATGGTAAATGCCTTCAAGACAAGTGCGGACGGCTTGCCGATGTTCACTACTTACAATAACAAAGACGTTAAAATCGAAGAAGATTTTAAGATTAATACCTTCGATCCTAGGTTAGATCATACGGTTGCTATACCTGGACATCCATATAAGTACATACCAAATTTTATATTCCAAAAGTCTTGGATCAGGTCCCCTCAAATATATGGTTCGTTTATGAGTATGAAAGAAACTGTAGGTCCAGATGATCCTGCCTTTCAAAAAGCCCCTCCATTTATGTCAAGTAGTAAAAACTGGGATATAATACGTTATGATGATGTGTTACTATGGAAAGCAGAGGCTTTGATTGAGCTAGATAAGCCCATGGAGGCATTAGAATTGATTAACAAGATTAGAAGACGGGCTGCAGAAAGTACTTCCCGTTTGAAGCAAGCGGATGGAACCTACTCATCAAATTATAAAATAGAGGAATATAGACCTGGAGTGAATTGTACATGGACAAGAGAATTTGCACGTGAGGCATTAAGGTGGGAACGTAGACTTGAATTTTCAATGGAAGGTAATCGCTTTTTTGACTTAACAAGATGGGGCATAGCAGCGGAATATTTAAATGACTATTTTGCAGTTGAAAAAGCGAAAAGTTCACATTTGAAAGATGCATTTTTTACCAAAGGACGAGATGAATATTTCCCGATTCCTTTAGCGCAAATGAATCTTAGCAGTGGGTTGTATATACAAAATGTTGGATGGTAACCCTCTTTTTATCGACTATCAATAATAATTTACGTAATTGAAAATGAGAAATATGAAAAGTCATGCTAAAATTTATATCAGTTGTCTATTGATATTGTACACTTTTAATGCTTTTGCCCAAAATAAAGTAACACTCGCTTCTTTACTTCAAGAGATGGTAGATCCAAGTTCTGTTGCACAATGGCCGGATCCTTTTTATTCTACCAAACAAGCAAGCAGTTATGATAGGCGATCTATATCGCCGGATGAACCGGGATGGTTTGCTAATAGTGATAATTCCCAATACATTCGTATAGAGGATGTAATGGGTCGTACCGAAAATGTGATGCTTGATGAAGATGGACCTGGGGCTATTGTTCGATTTTGGTTAACTACATTTAAAAGGAATGGCATTTTAAGAATTTATTTGGACCATCAAAAAGAACCAGTAATCGAAATTCCAGCTTATGATTTAATGAAAAGCGGTCTAATGTTGGGTAAAGCTTTACTTAATCCCCATTCTTCCTATGAACCAAAGGAAAAAGGAGGAAGCACATTATATTTGCCGATACCCTATGCTCAACATTGTAAAATAACTTTTGAGGATTTAGAAAAAGAAAAACAACCTAGGTATTATCAAATTAATTATCGAACCTATGCCAAAGGTACTAAGGTTGAAACATTCGATCATAAGAATCTATCAGCAATAAAAAGTCAGATAGAAGCAGTGGATTCAATCTTATTACAACCTTCTGTGCCACAGGGGAAACAGTTAAGTGTCAATGAAACTTTAAAGGCGCAAAACGAAGTTACCTTGGTATTGCCAAAGGGATCAGCTGCTATTCATCAATTAACCTTTGATATAGCAACTGAAGATAAGAAGGATTATGCACAAGTTTTACGTTCTGTTATCTTAAAAATCTCATTTGATGGACAAGAAACTGTATGGTGTCCACTTGCAGATTTTTCTGGAAGTGGTGTTGGAGGAAATTCGATACAAAGTTGGTACCGAACTGTCAATAAAGAAGGAAAAGTGATTTCGAGATGGGTTATGCCTTATAAAGAAAAAGCTGTCATCACATTGATCAATTTAGGTGACATTGATGTAGAATCATCGATAAAAGCAACGGTGAAGAAATGGAAATGGGATGACAATAGTATGTATTTTCATACTGGATTTAAACAAATAAAAAATGCACCGATAACAAATGAATATGATGCTAATACGGTTTTAGAATGGAGTCAAATTAACATTAAGGGGAAAGGAATATACCTTGGGAATACACTAGCAATTTACAATCATATGCATACATGGTATGGAGAAGGAGATCAGAAAATATGGGTCGATAAAGAAGCTTGGCCTTCTGAATATGGAACAGGTACTGAAGACTATTATAATACATCATGGGCTCCTGTAGTACTTTATCAAACCCCTTTTGCTAATGCACCAAGAGCAGATAATGAAGATTCTTTTGGACATAATACATTTACAAGAACACGTAATTTAGATGGGGTTACCTTTAAAGAATATTTTAAATTTGATTTGGAAATGTTGGGCTGGGACATTGGAACAGCAGATTTTGCAGCTACTAGCTATTGGTACGGATTTGCTGGTGCTATAGATGATAGTGATAAAATCGAAAAAGGGAAAGACCTATTGTTACCATCAGAAGGTCATAATAAATAGCCATTTAAGTTTATTATCTCCTTTAATTAGTTAAACTATATAAATGTTTTATTTGCATAAGGGCCATGAAATCTTTGCTTTAATGGTTGCTTCTCAAATATCTATCAGTTTTATTATGTTATTAAAAAAATATAAAATGAAAAAGTTAATATCTAGTATCGTAGTTTTTACTGTTTTTTGTTTCTTTTATTTTCCACTTCAAGGAATAAGGGCTTCTCCAATTGATTCAGCTGGAAAGAAATCTATATCATTTGAAGCACAAAAAAAGTGGCTGCAAATACCAGTGAAAAACGGAGCAGTTAAACGAGATGTTGAACTTCTTGTGAATGGAGAAAAAGTGAGGTGGTTTAATGTGGAATTAGCGGATGGTCAGCCCGATTGGTTTGCATATCTTGATATAAGCGATTGGAAAGGAAAATCCATGGAACTAATATTGGATTCTCTATCATCAACGTCGCATGCATTTGCACCAATAATACAGTCAGATCAGGACAGTAATGCAAACCAACTGTATGCTGAAGAGTATCGTGGGCAATTTCATTTTTCACCTAAACGAGGATGGAATAACGATCCCAATGGCTTAGCCTATTATAATGGAGAATACCATTTGTTTTTTCAGCATAATCCTTATGGGGTAGATTGGGGAAATATGCACTGGGGGCATGCCGTCAGTACAGATCTCGTTCATTGGAAAGAAATAGGCGAAGCTTTGTATCCTGATAAAGATGGGACAATGTTTAGTGGAGGCGGCGTTGTAGATGTTAATAATACCAGTGGATTTGGAAAAGAAAAGAATTTCCCATTGGTATTATTTTATACGGCAGCTGAAAATACCTGGGATCAAAGTTTGGCATACTCTGTTGATGGAAGAACTTTTAACAAGATAGGAAAACCTGTAGTAAAAAAAATTACCGATGGAAATCGAGATCCGAAAGTAATTTGGCATGAACCTACCAAGAAATGGGTGATGATACTATATGTCACCGAAGAAGGTGACCAGCACGCAATGCATTTTTTTACTTCTAAAAATATGAAAGATTGGACACCTTCTTCTATTGTTAAAGGAGGGATAGGAGATGATCGATATCTTTTTGAATGTCCGGAGTTTTTCGAATTAGAAATTGAAGGAGCTAATGGCGAAAAAAAATGGGTGCTTACAGGCGCTAATAGTGAATATGCAATTGGTACATTTGATGGAATTACATTTACTCCAGAAATTGAACGGTTAAATGGACAAGTAGGCCGTGATTTTTATGCAGCTCAAACTTTTAGCAATGAACCCAAAGGCAGAAGGATAGAAATAGGTTGGTGGCGAACCCATACCAAAGATAAAGGTATGGTATTTAATCAATCAATGAGCATTCCCATGGAGTTGAAATTAATTAAAACAGGGGATGGAACAAGATTGAGTCGCACTCCAGTAGAGGAATTGCATGCTCTTCGTAAAAAAGAACATTCCTTTGTAAACAAAAAAATTGGAGGAAATAGCACTAGTCTTTTGAAAGATCTAAAAATAGATTTAGCTGAGATCTATGTTGACTTTGAACTAGGAAAAGCTGAAGGAATGGTTTTTGATATCAGAGGCGTTTTAGTAAAATACGATGTTAAAAAGCAAGAACTTTCAGTTGATGGAGTAAAGGCAAAAGTTCCAATGACAGGTAAAAAACTTGAACTGACTATGTATGTTGATCGTACTGGATTAGAAATTTTTGCTAATAAAGGTCTTGTTTTTATGCCTATTAACATTAATCTTGATCCTGAAAATCAATCATTAGCGATTAAAACTAATGGAGGTGAAGCTATTATAAATAGGCTTACTGTATATGAATTAGGCAGTTCCTGGTTAAAGGATACAAATCAATAAAATGAATTGATCACTAAAATAACTTATAATGAAAATTATTCTTTTATTTCTACCTTTTCTTTTTTTTGGGTGTCAAGACTCAACAAGGCAAAGCACAGAAATTTCACATGAACAACATCGTCCTTTAATTCATTTTTCGCCAAAAAGCGGATGGATGAATGACCCCAATGGAATGGTGTATTTAAATGGGAAATATCATCTATTCTTTCAACATAATCCGGATAGTACGGTGTGGGGGCCTATGCATTGGGGACATGCCATTAGTACTGATTTAATACATTGGGAAGAACAAGCTATTGCTTTATATCCGGATAGTTTAGGTACTATTTTCTCAGGTAGTGCAGTAGTTGATAAAAATAATACTGCCGGCTTTGGTAAAGATGCGATGGTAGCCATATTTACACATCATAATCATGGGATGGAGGATGAAGGCTCTGAAGTTTTTCAATACCAAAGTTTAGCTTATAGTTTGGATGAAGGAAAATCATGGACTAAGTATGATGGAAACCCTGTGTTGCCTAATCCCGGAATTAGAGATTTCAGAGATCCGAAAGTGATGTGGAATGAAGCAAGCAATAATTGGATTATGACCTTGGCCACGTTAGATCATATTACTTTTTATTCTTCTCCTGATTTAAAAACATGGACGAAAGAGAGTGAGTTTGGAAAAAATCAAGGTGCTCATGGAGGTGTATGGGAGTGTCCGGATTTGTTTCCCTTGGAATTGAACGGGAAGACTTATTGGGTTTTGCTGGTAAGCATTAACCCTGGAGGAGCGAATGGCGGATCAGGTACGCAGTATTTTATCGGTCAGTTTGATGGCAAAACATTTACTCCCGACCATCAGGATATTCGCTGGTTAGACTATGGAACAGATGACTATGCAGGCGTCACTTGGTCAAACACGGGCGATAGAAAGGTTTTTATAGGTTGGATGAGCAATTGGCAATATGCAAACGTTGTTCCTACTGACCCATGGAGAAGTGCATCAACAATTGCGCGTGAACTAAAATTAAAAGCTGTAAATAATGATATTTTTGTTAGTTCAGAGCCGGTAAAAGAGCTTGATAAGATAGCATCAAATCCAAGTTCTTTTACTAATATTACAGTAAATGGTAAAGAAGACTTTTCCTCAAAGTTTGATATAAAAGGAGCATTTAAACTTCAGTTTGACTCTGATAATTTACAAAATTTCTCAATCTCACTGACAAATGATTTAGGCGAGGAGCTCTTAGTTGGTTATGATAAAAACCGTAATCAATATTATATTGATAGAACAAAGGCAGGCGAGAGCGCTTTTGAAGAAGGTTTTGCGAAGATTCATTATGCTCCACGTTTGAGCAAAGAGAAATCAACAGATATTGTCTTATTAGTAGATCTAGCTTCAGTAGAGCTATTTGCTGATGACGGGTTAAGCGTTATGACAGATATATTCTTTCCTAACAAGGCCATCAAAAAAATCACTTTAAACACAGATTCTGATTTTTTAATTAAGAATATAAGCTATACTCCGTTAGAAAGTATTTGGAAATAAAGCTATTTAATAAAAGTGAAATAATGGGCTGTCTTTATTTACGAGACAGCCCATTATTATTTTAGATAGAAATATGCACCTCAACTGAATGTTCTCTTCCGTCATCTGAAAGTGGGATTGTATCTCCCTTTCCTTGCTTATTATCCATCTTCCACCAGGATTCATCCTTGCTTTTTAATTGATAAATCGTGATTTTGTAGGTTGACGTTTTATAGCGGTACACCACAGACACTTCTGGCCAGTCAATAGGAAAACATGGCGTGAATTTTAACTGGTCAACCTCTAATTCTATACCAATTAACGAACCAATAATGAATTGATACATCCAGCCTGCGGATCCTGTATACCATGTCCAGCCGCCTCGTCCTTTGTGTGTTTCGTTTGCATAAACATCGGCAGCCATCACATAGGGCTCAACTTTATAAGTTTGCACCCCATCAGCATCTGATCCATGATTGATTGGTTGAATCATACTGAATAGTTCATACACTTTTTGCCGGTCGCCTAAGGCGGCAAAAGCCATTAGTGTCCAGATAGCAGCATGAGAATATTGTCCTCCGTTTTCCCGTACTCCGGGAACATAGCCCTTGATATAGCCGGGATTTAGATCAGACTTATCAAAAGCAGGATCTAACAGTTGAATAATTTTCAGATCTCTTTTTACCAGGTGCTCATTTAAAGACTCCATGGCTATATTTCTTCTTTCAGCAGGAGCTGCGGTAGATAATACTGACCAGCTCTGTGAAATAGCATCGATGCGACATTCTTCATTTTCCTTAGAACCTAAAGGAGTGCCATCATCAAACCATGCGCGTTTATACCATTCACCATCCCATGCAGAAGCTTCTATATTTGCCTGTAGTGTAACTGCTTCTTTTCTGCAGGTCTCCGCAAATACCTGATCTCCGTAATCGCTAGCAACTTTCTCAAAACCGATCAACACATCGTATAGGAAAAAAGCAAGCCATACACTTTCACCGATGCCTTTATTTCCGACAAGATCCATTCCATCGTTCCAGTCACCGGAACCAATAAATGGCAGGCCATGTTTTCCAAAATGAAGACCATGCTTGATGGCACGAACGCAATGTTCATAGAGGTCAGCACTTACATTGCCGCTTATTGGTAAATCATATAATGAATCTTCACCTTCATGCAATAACCGGCTTTCTAAAAAGCCAAGATTTTCAGTTAATATTTCCTTATCACCTGTAGCATTTAAATAGCGGGCAACGGCGAACGGCAACCAAAGTAAATCATCTGAACAATGCGTACGAACGCCTCTTCCTTCAGGCGGGTGCCACCAATGCTGAACGTCACCTTCTGTAAACTGCCGGGATGCATTTAAAAGTATTTGCTCCCGCGCAAGCTCAGGCTTTGTATGCAATAAAGAAAGCACATCCTGCAGTTGATCTCTGAAACCAAATGCACCTCCGGACTGATAAAAACCACTCCGCGCAAATAACCTGGATGCAATAACCTGATAGGTGAGCCAACCATTGGCAAGTAAATTCAAGGCTTGATCCGGAGTCGTCACGTGGACAGCATTGATTGTATCAGTCCAATATTCCTTTACCTGTTGCAGGGATTCCATCACAATGGCTTGATCTGCAAATCGCTGAATCAGATTCATTGCAGACTGGGTATTTGCTTCACTTCCAATCTGGAATATGATTTCTTTTTCTGCGCCATCCAATAGATCGAATTTTACTTGTAAGGCGGCACAGGTATCCATCCCCGCGCCAACTCTGCCTGAAAGTCTTTTCCGGTTTAAAGCTTGTGGATTTACCAGGTTTCTGTTTCTGCCGATAAATTCTGTTCGATCTGCTGTGAAGCTAAAATTGCTGCCCCCATTTACTTTAAAAAAAGCAACTCTTTCTGCGAAAGCAGGGTTGTATCTGTTTCTAAACAGCAATGCTCCACTTTGGGTGTCGTGTTCAGAAAGAATATGCATATTAGTTTTGGAACGGACATCGCCCAAAATAACCTCTAAAAAGCCCGTTGCAGAAAATCTACGTAATCGTCCGGATTGGTTTTTAATTTTGAGCACGATAAATTTGACCGGGGCTTCTTTGTCTACAAAAACTTTCATTTCAGAAAACACTCCATCTTCCATGTGTTCATAAGTAGAGTAACCAAAACCGTGTGTTGTAATATAGGTGTTCTTTCCTTTAGCCGGAAATGGGGAAGGGGACCAGAATTCGCCCGATTCTTCATCACGTAAATAGAAAGCTTCTCCACCAATATCACTTACCGGATCATTGCTCCATGGTGTAATGCGGTATTCATGTGCATTGATAGCCCAGGTATATGCTGATCCGCGTTCAGAAACGACGGTTCCGAGGGATGGGTTGGCAATTATATTAGACCAGGGGGCAGGGGTAGTTTCTTCATTATTAATCAGGATTTTATACTCTTGTCCATCAGCTGAAAATCCACCCATTCCATTAAAAAACAAGAGATCCTCTGGTAAAGACAGGTTGCCTGTATTGAGTGAAGGTGTAATTGCTTTTAATTCCAATAGCGGTGGCAGTCCCTTTTCTGAATAATGGCTGTTTATTTGCTCAGATAAGCTTCCTTTGTTATCCTTGATGATAATTTTAGCAACGCTTTCAAAAAGGATGCGGTCTTCAGATGATATCTGATCAGCAGATTTTACAAATATATTGCCAGGTATATTATGAGTGAGACTGTTTCCGGCTGTGATCATTCCGAGAATTTGATCCTGTAATACATGGCGGTAAGAACCATGGTCCTCATTCCATATCACCAAATCAACAGCAAGGCCTTTTAATTGCCAATAGGTATGTGCCTTAATCATTTGAGTAACTAATTCCAGGCTTTCAGGGTCAAATATCTGCAGCAAAACGATTGGCAAATCTCCCGAAACAGAGTGGCTCCAAAGTCCGGATTGACCGCGGAAATTACTTTTAATCATTGCCGAATCGGCACGCAGCCTGGTATTTGCATAGATGACGGAGGCTGCCAGTCGTCCATATAGTTGTGCATCGGCTTCAGTCGCATTGATTTGACGCAAAAGTACCTGACTATGTGTCCAGGAGAGTTCGAACGCTCGTTTCTTAAGGTTACGATCTCTGTATTTGTGCATTAATGCCAAACTGGATTCTTTTGTTTCGCTTATTCCAAAAATCAGATCAATGGTCGCAATCTGATTGGGCTTTAAGGTAATGCGATAGCGGATAGCCATGATCGGGTCCAATACAGATCCCTGATTACCTAAAAGCTTATTGCTTTCCATCGCTTTGGGATGTGCTAGTGTTCTTCCTCTGCCAATAAATTGCATTCTGTCGGTTTCGTACGATATATCTTCAACCAAAACACCGTGAACATCCATCAGATGGAATAAATGCGGAGGCGCTTCATTTTCTGACCGCGGTCTCCTTGTTCCAAATATGGCATTGTATTCAGGTAAAATTTCTGTTTGAACAAAGAGATTGCTAAATGCCGGATGTGATTCATCAGATGCCTGACTTGCCATTACAATTTCAGTGTAACTGGTAACTTCCAGGACTTTTACAGACTGGGTGCGGTTTGTGATTCTTACCCTCCGCATTTCTGCATCATCTTCCGGGGAAACTACAATTTCGGTTTTGGTTTCAATTCCGTAATCATGCCGATGGAATTCAACATGTCCTTGCGAAAAAATAGCCTCATAACTCGTAGCAGGATGCATGGTTGGGTGGTGGGTATTTGACCAGAAATTTCCACTGCCGGTATCTTTGATATAGCAGAATATTCCATAGTCATCCTTGGTGACGTCTTCACGCCAGCGGGTTACAGCCATGTCTTTCCAGCGACTATAACCACCGCCTGAGTTCGTAACCATCACCTGATAGTGGCCGTTACTTAATAGTTGGAGTTCAGGCATTTGTGTATTCGGGGTATTGATGCTCCGAACCTTCACATCTGCGCCTGTTGTGCGTACCTCGCTGATATTTGCTGTATGCGCATAGAAAATAGAAACTTTTGGTATACGTTCCTGCAGCAATAACAGCGTAGCCTGAAATCTTAATTCGGATGTAAACCGTTGTTGCATTGGTTTATTCAGCAATACATAGGAAAGCGATAGAAAGCCCATGCCTTGGTGATGAGCCATATAGGAATTCACAATTACATGCTTCTGACCTCTGGGAAGACGACTTTCTGTATAATCGACAGCTTCATAGAAACCATATTCGCCTTCAAAACCTTCAAGAGATAAGAATTGTAAATTCGAGCAAGCCTTACCCGGTGCTACCATCAGAGCCAACATGGTAGCGTAAGGAGCAATGACCAGATCTTCTTCCAATCCCCGTTTCAGGCCTAAACCAGGTACTCCAAAAGCATGGTATTGGTAATTCAAATTGGTATCTACGCTATTATAACCAGACTCTGAAATACCCCATGGGACTCCACGTTTCTTGGCATATTCGATTTGCCGTTTTACAGTAGCTATATTGGTTTGATGCAGCAACGTATTTTCATAAGAAGGCATTATCAGCTGGGGCATCAGGTATTCAAACATCGATCCGCTCCAGGAAAGCAATATCGGGCCGCCATTTGAATTGGTTAACAAACGTCCGAGCGTAAACCAGCTTTCCTGCGGTATTTTGCCTTGTGCAATGGCAACAAAAATGCCCAATCTGGATTCAGAAGCCAGCATATCATAATAGCTATCATCCTTTCTTTGTTCATCAACGTTGTATCCGATTCTAAATAGCGTGGTTGCTTTATCAAAAAGGAAATCGTATTCTACAATACTTAGCTGTTCACATTGTTCTGCCTGTTGTTCCAAGTATATCATTTTAGCAGCTGCCGAACTACAACCTGTTTTAAAGGAATTGTGCATTTTTTCTAACCATTCCTTTTCTTCTTCAGTATTGTTCTGCTGTTTATAGTGTTCAAAGTATTGCAAGAATTCATCAGCCATATCCCGAATGGATGAAAGCGAATTATTATAATCTAAAAGCGCTAATTGGATAAATTGATCAGGAACCGGTAAAAATTCCAGCCAGGGAACTTGTCGGGATAGATCATCTCGGATGCTCTTTAGTTGGCTTTGCAATTTGAGCGTCCATTTTGTTAACTCATTTTCATTATCCTTTTCCCATTCTGTTAGTTCATCACTCAACAGCAGCAGGTTGTCTAAGTGGTTCTTTATTGTGCTTAGCGAGTAACTTTTTTCCAGAATCGCTTTGTACAATAAATCTGATATTTTTTCTAAGATTTCATTTTTTTGTTCTTTCAGTAAATCCTGAAGGATCTCGACAGTAGTTTTCAGTCCTTCAAAACTGCGGGGATTAAAGACCGGTTGATATTGTAAGTCTAAAAGGCCCTGACGAAGGATTAATAAATTACCTAAGAGATTTCCGCTGTCAACAGTCGATATGTATCTGGGTTGCAGCGTCAATAACGATTGAGTATCATACCAGTTATAAAAATGCCCTTTATAGCGATCCATCCTTAGCATTGTCTGCAAGGTGTTATCGCATCTGGACACCAATTCGCCAACCGGAATATAACCAAAATCATAGGCAGTAAGATTGGCAAGCAGCGCCAATCCGATATTGGTAGGAGAGGTGCGGTGCGCAATAACCGGATCCGGGTGTTCCTGAAAATTATCGGGTGGTAACCAGTTCTCTTCAGCAGTCACAAATTCTTCAAAGAATGACCAGGTTCTGCGAGCAGATTTTTGAAGGAATGTGGTTTGTTCTGCACTTAATTCAGGGCTTTCTTCTTTTTCAGGTATGCTCAATCGCCATGCAAGCGCAGGAGAAATCAACCATAATATCAGTATTGGAGAGGCAACATAAAATGCAGGGTAATTTGTATATAGAAACAAACAAATACATGCCAGTGCTAATACAGGCCCAATCCACATAGCTTTGTAATTTGACCAGATGTTGTTTTTTATATTGCGTGATGCAGCTGCAGATGGTGTCCATTCCAATAATTTCTTACCACTTACGATCATGCGCCAGTTGGTACGGATAATGGCATCTGTATAGCGATAAGCTTCGTAAGGCAAAACGGCCATCCCAAAGATAAATTGTAACAAAACATCCCTCACCGAAGTCATTACATCTGTCACATGTGCTTTTAAATTGACATCTTCGGGGCGACGGGTTAATTGTAGTGCTGCAGCAGCCATTACCGGCAATAGTATAATAATGGTAACTGCTAAAGTCCAAAACCATGGATAAGGCAAGACCGACCAACCTAACAATAGAATTAAGAGTAAAGAAAGTGGCAATAAACTTCTCCGCAGGTTATCAAATATTTTCCAGCGTGATAACACAGAGAGTGTATTACGCGTGAAATGTCCATGGCTATCTGTAACGAATGGCATCATCCAGGCACCAATCTGCCAGTCACCTCTTATCCACCGGTGATGTCGCTTAACATCCGTTTCATATTGGGCAGGATTTTGTTCATATAAAAGCACATCGCTTAATAAGCCTGACCTTGTATAACATCCCTCCAATAAATCGTGGCTTAAAATACGGTTTTCCTGAAAAACATGCCCGACAGCTTTTTCGAAAATATCAACATCATAAATCCCTTTACCGATGAAAGAACCTTCACCAAACAGGTCCTGATACACATCAGATGAAGCCCGTGTATAGGGGTCGATTCCTTTGACATCCCCTTGCATGCGTAAATAAAGCGAAGTTGCCCCTTTCGGAAAATCTGACGCAACTCTCGGCTGTAAAATACCATAACCTTCGGTTACCCGCTTTTTTTGCGGATCGTATACCGGATGATTCAGCGGATGTGCCATGGTTGCAATAAACTTCCACGCTGCCTCTCTTGGAAGTTGTGTGTCTGAATCAAGTGTGATAACATATTTAACATTGGACAGTACCGCATGTTTTCCAACTATATGAGAGAATTCGCCCTGCTGATGGCTTCTCAATAAAGCATTTAATGCAGAGAGTTTTCCTCTTTTTCGTTCATAGCCCATCCATTTTCTTTCTTTTGGATTCCATTTTCTGGGGCGGTGAAAAAGGAAGAAAATATCGGGTTGTTCAGGTTGATTATATTTTTCGTTTAGCTCATTGATCCGCTGGCTAGCCAATTCTAAGAGTGGTTTGTCATTCGGCATGGATTCAGAATCCGCATCTGTGAAGTCGGTTAATAAGGCGAAATGCAGGTTTATTTCCTTGTTTGCCAGGAAACGTACTTCAAGTGCTTCAACAAGTTCCTCTATTTCATTTTTGCTGGAAAGCATTGTCGGAACGGTTACTAAGGTGCGGAATTCTGTTGGGATACCCTTCGAAAAATCCATTCGTGGAAGGAGCTTCGGACTTACCCAGATGGTTGCTAACCAATTCGTAAAAGAGATAGCCAGTTGAGCGGAACCTGCAATGGATAGGATGCCCACCAATGTAAGTATCTGCCAGCTAAAAGTTCCGTATAAATAAGCCAGGGAAAACAGACATGCTGCTCCGGCTATTGTAAGTATTGAGATGGAAGAAAGATAGATAAATACGGGTCTGCCTTCCATAAAACGAGTGAGTTTCTGCGCAAACGTATAGCGCATTTTTGCTTCCCGTTCTAATTGTTTCCTTCCTTTATCAATTAAAAAATAACCAACGTGTTCGTGTCTTTCAAATTTATCATGTGAAAGAATTTGCTTTCCAGTTAGTTCCAGCGCATTATTTGCTACTTCTGTTTCCGAAAGCGGGCCTGCTTTTGCAATGGATTCAACCACATGTCTGTATCTGTCGCGTGTAGCAAAATCCATAAGCGGATAGGTGCCTGTAGCATCCTGACGTAATATTTGTTCTACGCTGCTAAGCGTTTCTACAAATTCCCGCCAATCGGATGCACCGATAAAACGTAAGGTGCCGATGCTATTTCTAACCGATACCTGATCTGCCGCTTGTTTTTGATTTTCCTGCCAAATGAGATCGTTGCTTGCAATTCCCATTCGCGACAATTGTTGCTCCATCCAACTGAGAGGCAGGGCTAAAGACGGCCCCTTTCCCTGAAGTTTACGCGTGAAACCAGCAACAAAAGGACTGTTTAATACTGGTTTTGATCGTGCCATATCAGCAATTGTCATTACCAGGTTAGCCGGTTCCTCCCTGACAGTTTCCATCATCTGTTCAGCCCAATAATCAGCCAGATTATTGTCAATCATATCCAATGCGATGCGCTCGGACACTCGGCGTATGTTCTCAATAACAGCCAGCCTTAACATAATTGGAATTGCCCACAATTCTCCAAGCGTTAATACTTTCTCCGTTTGATAGGCAGCTATAAATCCGCTGAGCCCATTTGCATCTACACGCCCATCGCTATGAGAAATGATTTCTAAAACGATATCGTAAACTCTTGGCATGCCGGCAGAATCGCCGTTGGCTAAATAGGGTAAACCCTCACTATAGCCTTTTGGCAAATGCTTTCTGGCAATGACGACTTGTTCTTCTATCAGGTAGAAATTGTCAAGCAGCCATTCAGCCCCGGGAGTAATGGTTTGTCCTGACCGGATGCTTTCAACAAGCAGATTGCGGACTTCAAGTAATGTTTTCTCGTTTTCCCCTAACCTTTTTAACAGTTTATCGGAAGCTTTTCCTTTAAGCATTTTATGGGACCGGGCCACTACTTTGGCATGGATCTCCATTTGGTCGGAGTTATAGAGTTCTGAACGGAATGGTTCTGCTTCAGGGGATTTTCCCAGGGCGCTGTCACCTTGGAAATAAACACGCATTCGTGATAAAATATCGAAAACAGGAGTGGTTTTAACCTTCATAAATAATCAAAAAATGGGATGCCGAAGCGCGATGAATGATATTGTACTAGGATTCTAAAGATAGCTATAATAAAGGCTAATCAAGAACTTATAAATTGATATGCAAATAAAGTACCACTTTTAATTGGTTGTTTTTAAAAATGATCCCAAAAAAAAAGCATCCTCTAAGGATGCTTTTTTTAATTATATAAAATAAGTTAATTAACTGATTTTAACATTAATTGCGTTTAAGCCTTTTTTACCTTGCTCAACGTCATAGCTTACTGTATCATTCTCACGAATGTTATCGATTAAGCCGCTTGAATGTACAAATAGTTCGCTATCACCATTCGATGGTACGATAAATCCAAAACCTTTTGTCTCATTGAAAAATTTTACTGTTCCTTCTTGCATTATATTATATTTAATTATCTGACAAAGATAGACTTAATTAATTGTATTACAGCATCCTATTTTGTTATTGTGACATTTTACTGTTTATCCAGATAAGTTACGTAGATCTTTGTCACATCCGCGGAATGCAAAACATTATGATTCCGGCCCTGTTAAGCATATAATAGGTTGTGGAATTAAAAATATTCTTTATTGAAAACGACTTTATTATTAATAAATAATTTATCATAAAAAAAATATAGCTATGGAAAATCAAGATCAAAATGATCAAAACAACAAGCACGGGCAGCAACAGCCAAGAGACGATAATAGTGTTCAAAATCAACAAACAAAGCGTACCGACGAGGATACCGAAAACGATAACAGTGATCTTGCAGGTAATGCTTCGGGTAACCGGGATGACGATGCAGTTTCTTCAGGGGGCAGGAGAACTGGTTTTGCTGAGAATTCGGCTGAGAAGGATTTATCCTTAGCCTCAGACGGTCCGGTCAGTCAAGGAGAAGGGAAGGACGGTGCGGATCTGGACGACACTCAAAGGGATGAAGATAATGAGAAGGACGCTGAATAAAATTTAGAATTAACAATAACCAGTACCGTTGCTCACAATATTTACTTGTATATTGTGGGCAATTTACAAGTAAAAACCAACGGTGAAGGCTAAAGAATGAAATTTTACATAAACTTACAACTTAGAATATTAAATCGTCAATTAGTAAGTTTAGGAATTCATCCTTTTTTATTTTATTTTTTTGCTGTTCTAGTTTTTTTTGGTGTTTCCAGTTCGCTGTTCCGTAAATATGATTTCGCTGAATATGTCTACGCATTGCTTCCTGTAGCACTTTTTAGTAATTTAAGTACCAGGCAGCGGAATGATTTCTTAAAAAGTATTCATACCAAGATGAATTTTTATAAAATAAGAATGGTCGAGAACTCGTTGATTTCTCTTCCTTTTTTCTTGTTTTTGCTTTTTAAAGAAATGTATTTGGTGGCGTTTCTCCTGTTAATTTTAGCAAACTTCTTGTCTGTCATTAATATTGAAAGTAAATCCCGTTTTGTCTTACCAACACCTTTTTATCGATACCCTTTTGAATTTACCGTGGGGTTTAGAAAAACGTATTTGATGGTATTAATAGCTTATGCTATTTGTTTAATCGGAATACTTGTTGGAAACTTCTTTTTGAGTCTTCTAGGCTTAGTTATTATCTTTTTTACTTGTTATCTTTTTTATGCCAGGCCTGAGCCATCTTTTTTTGTATGGATTTTTTCAGCAGCACCTAAAAAGTTTATCCGAATCAAAGTGCAGATTGCGCTGGTCTATACCTTGCTTCTGTGTCTGCCGGTTATCATTGCGCTCAATGTATTTTATATTGAAAATATACATATTATTCTGTTGGTCTTATTATTTGGTTTGTTGTTGGTAATCGCTTCCTTATTAGGAAAATATACACAGTATCCTTCAGAGATGAATTTGATTCAGGGAATGAGTATTGGTTTATCGATCGTATTTCCACCTTTATTTTTTATTCTTATTCCAATATTTTATTTTCAATCCATAAGACGTCTTAACGAAATTTTAAAATGATCAAACTAGAGAATTTATCTAAATCCTACAGAAGACATCAGGTATTGAAGAGTATCAATCTGGAATTTACGATAGGGCAAGTGTATGGAATAGTAGGAAAGAATGGAGCTGGCAAAACAAGCTTATTCAGATGCATGGCCGGTTTGGAAAAGCACGAAGGTAATATAAGCTATGAAAAAGGAATCTTAAAAAACACGTTGGGCTTTTTGCCAACTGAACCATATTTCTTTTCTAAAATTACCGGTCGGGAATATTTACAGTTATTATGCAATGCACGCAACGTTTTCTATAAGTCCTTTGACGACCACAATGTCTTTGATTTGCCCCTGGATCAATATGCCGACACGTACTCGAGTGGTATGAAAAAGAAATTGGCTTTAACCGGAATATTATTACAAAAAAATCAGGTATTTATCCTGGATGAACCATTTAACGGCGTGGATATAGAAAGTAATATTTTAATTAAAGAAATTATAGCCAAGCTCAAAGAACTCAATAAAATTGTGATCATTTCTTCTCATATATTTTCCACCTTAAATGACAGTTGTGATTATCTTTTTCTTTTAGAAAAAGGAGTTGTCATCGAAAGCGTAAAAAGGCGGGAATTTTATAAAATTGAGCAGATGTTGAGTGGTACCAGCATGAGCGATCGAATCGGGAAATTGAATTTGACTTAAAATAACGGTTTAGTATTGTATACTAGCATCTTTTTTAAATTCATTTTTCAAATAGTAAAGGCAAGCCAGTAAAATAATTATGGATATGGCGATAGTGAATATGAGATTTGTGATACCCCCATATACATCAACTAAGGAGTCGTTTATGGATGACTTAGTATCGACAAAATACCTCATAGAGAATCCAAATAAATTAACCGCCGCATGCATTATTATTGAGGGTAATAAACTGCGGGTTTTGTAATAGACCCAACCTGAGAAAATACCCAATATGAATCCGGTTATGAATTGCCAGGGGTTTAAATGAACCAGGCCAAATAGCAGACTTGAAATTAAGATGGACTTCAAGAGGCTGTAATTTTTTAATAAACCATCAAGAATAATTCCTCTGAATATAAGTTCCTCCAGAATAGGTGCTGCTATAACCGCTAATATAAATGCAAAAAGACCGGTTTGTGCTCCCATTTCCATGAATATTTTTCTGAAACTTTCCGACATTGGTATTAAATTTCCTATCGGTGATATTACACCAATCAGGAGCGCTAAAGCTCCTATCGTCACGAAAGGAATTATCCGGTTATTCTTAATTTCCAGGTTAAAGGAATAGTCATCAGTTTTTCTTTTTTTTATTGAGTATACGATCAATAAAGGAATTCCAATTGCAGCAAGGTAGTATACAAGCATTGATACTTCTTTATCAAAAAATTTAGCTAAAAGGAAGTTAACCGGGCTCAATAAAAGCATTCCTAATATTACAATGCCTGTAATTCCAAAGCTTTGGGATACATTCGGATAATTTTTAATTGTCGGTTCTGTCATTGGTTCGTGGTTTTTATGATTAGTGGTTATTATGGTCATTACACAAAACATATTTACGAAGCGGTTTTCGAAAATACAACCATGGATGTACTCGCTATAATAAATGTTTATTGCAAATGATGTGAAGTTAATTACGCATTGAAATTCTTATCGATGAGCAGACCTTTGCAGATTTCTTTTTCAGAAATTCGCGAGACAGCGTATAATACAAACTTAACAGGAAGCAGATTTAGATTTTTAGCCCTGCTGTATATTGACACCTGATTTTAGTTAACTAAATTTTATAATGAGAAAATAGTTGCGATTAACAATAATTCTATTTTACTTTGTATCTCAAAGTTCTTTTAAATGGAAGAAAAAGATATTTATGCTGAATTGAGTTCTATCAGGAATCTGATGGAACGTTCATCCAAATTTATTTCCCTAAGCGGGCTATCTGGTATCATGGCTGGCTTTTATGCGCTAATAGGGGCCTTTATTGGTTATAAAGTTGTTTACACCGATAATAATGGGTTAACTCTTGGTAATCACTATGCAAATGATCCAGTTGCTTGGAGGTCACTATTTTTTATAGCCGCAATAGTGCTCGTTCTTTCCTTGTTTACTGTAGTGTGGCTTACCATTCGTCAGGCGCGAAAAAAAGGTGAAGATTTTTGGAATCCTGTTAGCCGGCGTTTGTTGACGAATCTTTCTATTCCACTTATCACCGGTGGATTGTTTATTTTGATTTTGATTTTCAGGGGATATTATGGAATTATTATCTCAGCCAGTCTGCTTTTTTATGGAATGGCGCTTATAATAGGAAGCCAATACACTTTTACTGATGTAAAATGGCTTGGTGTATGCGAAATTATTTTAGGACTCTTGGCAGCATTAATTCCCGGATGGGGATTAATATTCTGGGCAGTAGGTTTTGGAATATTGCATATACTTTATGGTTCAATCATGCATTTTAAATACAATCAGTGAAGTTATCATTAGAACAGTTTGATAAAGCTTTTGAGAACAGGGTACGCCTTCAAATTATGAGCGTATTAGTTGCTAATGAAAGTTACGATTTTAACTCTCTGAAGGAACTTTTGCAGGTAACAGATGGAAACCTTGCTTCACATTTAAAGGCATTAGACAAGGAAAAGTACATTATGGTAAACAAAAGCTTTATTGGCCGGAAGCCAAATACGCAATATAGTGCCACAAAGACGGGACGAGAAGCATTTAAAAAGCACCTCGAAGCTCTTGAAAATTTAATTAAACAGCAGAAGCGTTAATATTTTTTTATCTATATACTTTGTAATTCAAAGTACTTTCAACTAAACAAAATGGAAAATCAAAAAACAGTTATCAATGAATTAAGCAGCTGGTTTGGAGAATCAGTTTTAATTAAACTTGGCCTTATCGGGATATTAACCTTGCTCTTGCTCATTCCTTCCTCGCTGGTGCAGGATTTGATTTTGGAGCGTCAGGCCAGACAGAAGGAGGTGCTTTCAGAAATATCCGATAAGTGGTCTGGCAGTCAATTAGTAGCAGGGCCAGTTATGGTAATTCCATACAAAACGTTGGTAAGTGAGAAGGATGCGGCAGGCAAGAGTACCTATAAAGAGATTATAACCAATATTCATATTCTACCGGAGACTCTTAGCATTGATAGCAAGGCAGAACCAGAAGTATTGCACCGGGGGATATTTGATGCAGTAGTTTATAATACCAAAATAAGCGTTCATGGGAAATTTAGTCCGCTTGAACTGAAAAAATCCGGCATCAATCCAGAAATGATTTTATGGGATAAAGCAGCAGTTGATATTGGTATAAGTGATTTAAAGGGATTAAAAAATAATCCGGTAATTAAACTGGCCAATACAGATTATACCGTTGAACCGGATCTTACTTCTTTAAAATTATTTACAAATAATTTGATCATTCTTCCGGATTTAAGTACGGATAAAAATACAGCATTGAATTTCAGTTTCGATCTTGATCTGCGTGGCAGCAATGAGCTTAATTTTCTCCATCTGGGCAAGAACACCACAGTAACAGTTGACGGAAATTGGAATAATCCAAGCTTTACCGGCCGGTATCTGCCGGAAGAGCGGAGTGTGACCAAAAGTGGATTTGCCGCAACGTGGAAAATGCCTTATTTTAACCGTTCCTTTCCGCAGCAATGGGTAGAAGAAGATGCTGTCATCAGCACAATCGACACTATAAAAAATAATGAAACCAGTTTTGGTGTCAAATTTATTTTGCCAGTGGATCAATATCAAAAAACGATGCGTTCTGCTAAATATGCAGTCCTCATTATTCTATTAACATTTATCTCACTTTTCTTTACTGAAATAATAAAAAAAAGAAAAGTGCATCTGCTTCAATATGTGTTGATTGGTGCAGCAATGACTATCTACTATACCTTGTTGTTATCATTTTCGGAACAGATGGGATTTAATATTGCATACCTTATTGCTTCACTGTCAACAGTCACACTCGTTGGCCTTTTCATTTCTGCTTTGCTCAATAATAAAAAGGCAGCTATACTCTTTTCAGGTATTTTGACTGTTTTCTATGGATTTATTTTCATGATCATTCAGTTGCAGGATCTTGCTTTGCTTTTCGGAAGTGTGGGTTTGTTTATTATCGTGGCTATTATGATGTATTTGTCTGCAAAGATTGACTGGAATAGAAAGCCTGCGAACGAGTTGCCTAACTGATAACGGTTAAGTGAAGAAGGAGTCATTGCGTAAATGTCTCTTCTTCACTTGATTTGAATATTTTGAGATACTTTTAATGTTTTAAGTTCAGGACTAATCAATTATAATATCAAAAGAGTCTAAAAGTCCGGAAAGGCTGGCTGACGAAAATTTTGCTTTTTTAACATTGTTAGAAATTGGATTTATGCTAAAATTATAAACACTGGTAAGATCTAGAGAGGATAGATTTGTTGCTGAAAATACTGAGTCCATTAAATCGCAGTTAGCCATCGTTGACTTAGAAAGATTAGCCATACTGAAATTCACACCATGCATTTTGCAATCTAAGAACTGGCTTCTGTTCATTTTTTTGTTATGAAAGCTAGCATAATCAAGTATGCAACCTTCAAACGAAAGTGCAAAACCAAAATCTGATACTTCATAAAAGTTAATACCTATCAGCTTGCAATCTTTGAATTTTATATCCTGCATAACGGTATTGTTGACGCTTGTATTGCTTAGGTTGCATTCAGTGAACAGACAATCAATAAAACTGATACCGGATAAATTTGGAAAAATACATTGTCTGAATTCTGTGGTATCGAATTCAATATCCTCCATTGGGTGTTGTGAAAAATCTCTTTTTTCAATCAATTTATATTCGATTTCCTTTACTGCTTTAGCTAATGTTTTTGATTTCATACTAAGGGTAAAGGTAATGCTATTAATTGTTCTGTCCCAGTTTATAAGTTACAGATTTGCTTGGCATAAGTTTGCCTGCTTTATCAGCAATGAGGAGTATTGATTTTATATGCTTGGATTAGACCTTGATCATTCAGTTGACTAAGAGACGAATACGATTCTCTTCAGTTATTGTTTGAATTTTTTATTCAGATCTCTCATTAGCTTTTTTACGACTGCTTTGCTTGAATTAAAACCATTTGTTCCGTTCGGGCTTGATTTATATGCGTTTGATTCCCAAATAACTTCATCGCTTTTATCAATAAGCTTTGCGATCAACACATAAGATGTACCACCCCATGAAAATGCTGTCATACCTTTTGATGCAGTTGTTTCCATATTTAGTTTAAAATCGGCGTCAGCTTCACGGTCCACTACATTCCAGTATCCCCATTCCTCTAATCTGGAAATGAGTTCCTCTTGGGTTTTAATAGCATTTTCGTTTTTAGATTTATTTTCGACAAAGATTTTATTGCCCTTTGCAAGAAGAGAGTTCTCTTGCGCCGATACGCTTGTAATGAAAAGCAGCAAGAAAAAACAGATAACATATTTTGCCATAAATGCTGTTTTAGAAATTATAAATATTGGAGATCCTAATGATAACAGAGAAAAGGCAGTTCGGTTTTGATTTTATGTTTAACTGTTTAAAAAATTGGGCAACAGCTTCATCCATGTCTACAGGGGGGGCAGGCAAAAACTGCGGGAACTGTCTTGAAACCCGCTTATAAACTTCTAATTATAAAAAAAGTTTAGAAATCATAAATAGAATGAAATTAAAGAGGCCCTTTCATCAGTCAATGACAAGGCCTCTTTTAACCAATCAAAATTAAAAATTAAAGCTCTTCGTCGTGCTGACTTTTATCCAGTCCAATAAGCTCTGCTTCTTGAGAAACTCTTAAGGTGCTGATCATATCTGTTATTTTTAGCAGTAACAAAGAACCAAAGAAGGCGAATATTGAAACAACCACCATTGCTATCACGTGAACTGTAAATAATCCAGTTTCACCAAAAAATAATCCGTTGGTTGTCACAGCACTGTTTACAGTGCTGTGTGCAAACACCCCTGTTAAAAGCATGCCAACCATGCCGCCCACTCCATGGCAAGGGAAAACATCAAGAGTATCATCTATACCTTTATGGGTTCTCCAGAGGACAACAAGATTACTAATAACGGCTGCTACAATACCCACGACTAATGAATGAGGAATGGTCATAAATCCTGCTCCAGGCGTAATGGCGACTAAACCTACAACAGCGCCGACACATGCTCCTATTGCAGAAGGTTTTTTGCCTCTTATGATATCGAAGAAGATCCATGCCATCGCGGCGGCAGCAGATGCTGTCGTCGTTGTAGCAAACGCTGATGCAGCGAGTTCGTTTGCGCCGCCTGCAGATCCTGCGTTAAATCCAAACCATCCAAACCATAGTAGACCGGTTCCTAAAATAACATAACTGATTCTTGCAGGCGTATGCGTATCATCGGTTCTCCTTTTAAGGTATAATGCTGAAGCCAATGCTGCCCAACCTGCAGACATATGAACGACGGTGCCTCCTGCGAAATCTAAAACGCCCATCCCAGCTAAAATACCAGAAGGATGCCAGGTAGCATGTGCGAGCGGCGCATAGATGAAGATCATGAACAGGCTAATGAAAATCAGGTAAGAATTAAATCGGATTCTTTCTGCAAATGCACCTGTAATTAATGCAGGTGTAATAACCGCAAATTTTAACTGGAACATGGCAAACAAGGCGATGGGCACAGTTGGCATAGTGGGCCACACATTGTTGCCTAACATTCCTTTCATCATGAAAAAGGTGGAAGGGTTTCCGATTATGCCCCCAATATCATTCCCGAAAGCAAGGCTGAATCCAAAGACTACCCATAGAATAGTAATTAAGCACATACTAACAAAGCTTTGCAGCATAGTGGAAATGACATTTTTCTTTCGCACCATACCTCCATAAAAAAAGGCTAGACCTGGCGTCATTAATAAAACAAGCGCAGCTGACATCAATAGCCAGGCTGTATCTCCTGTGTCAATAGTCGCATCAGGCATAATTGAAACATCGGTTGTGGGAGCTATCAGTGCTAGAATAAGCACGACCAGTAGAACTCCAAATGGTACGTATTTTTTCATCTGAAATAAAATAAAAGGGTTAAAAAATATTGAGGGTTACAGTTTTGTAGGTTTTAAATCTTTTTGTTGTCATTTAGTTGAGTTTATTAATGATAAATGCTCTTTTTTTTATAAAATTAAGTTATTTTAATGATATTTTATATTGAAATATAATAAATTTATTATTTATGGTCTAAAAAGCGATATAATATTTAATAATATCTTGTGTATTTAAATATCTAGTATAAAATAATAGAGTACTGTTATTAAATGGTTGCTATTATTATAATTTATATTAAAATAAATTATAATAATATAGATATTTGTACTATAATTTATATTTTAGTGAAAAGTTTCGGCATTAATGATGGGAGAATTTAGCTTTTTAGGTAAAGATCTTACTTATTGGTGTTATTAAATGGAAGTAGTGTTTAATATTTGAATTAAAAAATAAATTATGAAAAAAAAGTTCTTGTTATCAATGGTTGTAGGTGCAGTAATTTATACCGCTAAGGCACAGGATACCGTGAAAATGGAGTCATCGCTTAAAATTTCAGGCTCGGTGGATACGTATTATAAGTATGATGTTTCCGGTGTCAATAATATCCCAACTTATTTTGATAGCGATCAAAATTCAATATCGCTGGGAATGATAGATCTAGCGTTGTCGAAAACAACAGGTAAAGCGTCATTTATTGGCGAAGTTTCTTTTGGACCAAGAGGGCAATACCAGTCACTATTGACCGGAGATGCAAATGATCTTTCCAATACCTTCCATATTCAAAATTTATATGTGTCTTATGCTTTTACCGACAAGTTAAGCATGACAACAGGCTTTATGGGAACGTTTATTGGCTATGAAGTCATTTCTCCGGCGGCTAATTTTCATTATTCGACTTCCTATCTGTTTGGGGCAGGCCCGTTTCAGAATGCCGGAATCAAAGCTGATTATGCAATTTCTGATAAGGTTGGGATAATGGCAGGATTATTTAACGACTGGAATGTTTACCAAGATCTAAATGGAGTTTCTCATTTTGGGGCACAACTTTCATTTGCTCCTTTGGAAGGATTAAGTGTCTCTATTAACTTCTTAACCGGTACATCTACAGCTGATGGCAGTGCACCTAATGCTATTGACGCCTACAGCTCGGGAACCATTTTTGATCTGGTTGCCAGCTATGATTTCTCTGATAAATTTTCACTAGGCTTGAATGCTGCTGATTATTCATTTAAAGATGACGGAGGGTACACGGGTATCGCACTTTATCCGAGAGTGAATGTGACAGCGGATTTTGCTTTGGGCATAAGAGGCGAATATTTTAAAAATAAAGAAGCAACAGGTTTTACAATGGAGGAATCTGTTACTTCTTTTACTCTCTCTGCTAATTTAAAACATGGTGGACTTATATTTATTCCCGAACTTAGGTTAGATAACGCGAAAAACGATACTTTTGGTTTTGTTAAAGAAGACGGAACTCCCGGAAAATCTGCTTCTCAGTTCTCTTTAGCATTGGTGTACACATTTTAATTAAGTATTTAACAGGCTATTATTTTTACTGGTTGTTTGCTATGTTTATATTTTCGGCTTCGATATCTATTATTCGAAAAAGTTTAAGAATTTGGAACAGGTTGGTCGGTAACAGGGGAACATTATTTTATTCTGAACGATTAATTAACCAATTGACTAATTAATTATTTTTTTATTTTTCGTCGTTTATCTCTATCCAATGTCCGTCAGGATCTTGAAAATATATCTGATGGACGCCATCTACTCTGGTTGTTATTTCCCCTTTCTTTCCCGGCCAATCAAAATAAGTGATCTGATGGTTTTCCAGGTTATTAATGAAGGTCTTTATATCGTTTGTACTGAAACACAGGTGATCATTCTTATCCCGGTCAAAGCCTTTCTTAGCTCCTTGTATTAAATGGAGTTTTCCGGCATCACCTAAAGTAAACCAGGTATGTAAGCCATCATGGAAGGGTTCAGGTGTCTCGGAAAGTTGCAGAACGTCTTTATAAAAAGCGGTACTCTTCTGCAGGTTTTCTACATATACTGCGATGTGGTTCAATTTTAACATATTTTTCTGTTGGGCTTGTAAGGCACCTATTCCAAAAAGGAAAAAGCTTGCTATTAGTACTCCTATTTTCATTTGATGATCTTTTTTTATACCAAGTCAAAAATGTTTATTGATATAATTTCGCGTCAATATAAGGAAATTTGAGAATAATAACCTTTCTCTTATTGTAGAGCCCTAATGAAGATAAATTTTTAAACCCATTCTACGTCAAGTTTCTCCAAAACAGTATCTAAATCCTCCAGCGATTTCTTGTCAATCAATTGCGTATTGATTGTTAATTCACTCTTGCTGGTTTTCAGAATATAATCCCCCGCAAATTTTTTGATTTTTGTTATTTCAACAAGATTTATTTTTTTCGGAATCAGGTTGTTCTTTGTGATCACGCCATCCTCGATTGTTAGGTACTGCCTGTTCTTCATAAAAATGTAGCCTCCCAGATAGAGAAGGCCGATTGTTACATATCCAAATCTGAAGAAATTTCCAGACTCGAGCGTCAACAAAGAAATTCCGAGAATCAGCCATAAAATTCCGAAGACTAAATAATAGTTAAATTGTTTTTTGGTAAATCGTATTTTCATTTTAGCTGTTTATAACATCTTGCGATATTGGTTAGTATTATACTACTAAGATAATGAATTAAAATAATTCCTTATAGCAAATTACTCATGAGAAGAGTTATTTTTCAATTAGTAAGATTTTAAATATCTGCTGGCTAACTATTTTTACCAATAAAATCCTTCCTTATTGATGTCAGAAAAAGCTTATAAAACTTTTTCTTTTTTTTGCTCCACACTTTCTTCTATGAATGCTTCCACCATTTCTACCATCTCCGTGTTTCCAATAAAAATAGGCGTTCTTTGATGGAGATCCCTTGGTTGAATTTCCAAGATTCTTGATTTCCCATTGCTTGCTTTTCCTCCTGCTTGTTCAATAATGAAAGCCAAAGGATTGCATTCATACATTAAGCGAAGCTTGCCATTGGGATAAGACGCGGTAGCCGGATATAAAAAGATCCCTCCCTTTAATAAATTACGGTGGATATCGGCAACCATTGAGCCTATATAACGAGAAATAAAAGGACGATTAGTCGCTTGTTCTTCCTGCTGACAATATTTTATATAATCTTTTACGCCTTGAGGAAAATGAACATAATTACCTTCATTAATTGAATACATGTGAGCATCCTGACCGATTTTCATTTTTGGATGAGATAAACAGAATTCACCAATGGATGGATCGAGGGTGAAGCCATTTACTCCCTTTCCCGTGGTGTATACCATCATGGTTGAAGAACCATAAACAATGTACCCTGCCGCAACTTGCTCAGTGCCTTTCTGGAGTATTTCTGCTTTTGTTACTTCTTTTTCAAAGTTTTTCCGGCGATAAATGGAAAAAATAGTGCCTACAGATACGTTTACATCAATATTCGAAGAACCATCAAGCGGATCAATACAAACGATATACTTGGCATTTTTTGAAACAGCAGTTTTAATGTGGATGCATTCATCATGCTCCTCGGAAGCAACCATGCAACATTCACCTCCATTGCTTAACGCCTCAATGAACTCTTCATCAGCAAATACATCTAATTTTCGCTGTCCTTCCCCTTGAATATTAATCGTGCCATTGTCTCCAAGGATATCCGCTAATCCTGCCTTGTTAACCTCGCGGTTTACTACTTTTGCCGCAATTCCGATGTCTCGTAATAATCTTGATAGTTCGCCTTTAGCGTATGGAAACTCGGCCTGTTTTTCAATAATAAATTGGCCCAAGGTTTTAAATCTTGTCATAATTGGTTGGAATTGGTAAGAACTTGGTTTTTTAAATAGTTAATCAAAAATAAGGTGTATTATTTGGAATACAAACAACATTCCCATAATTATAATTGTCAGTTTTCTAAGTAGTTCTGTTTTGATGCTTATTTATTCTTTTGTATGAATGTTATAGCGCTCTGCTGTTTGATGTTAATTGCTTGTTCATTGGTTAAACTAATTTATTAGTACACATCTACGGGAATATACCCGACTCCTGCAAAACTAATATAACTCAAAACCTTCAGCTTTTTTGCTTGACCCCTTTTTGTTAAAGCATTAAAGCAAATCTTTTCTAAAAAAGGATATCACGGCGGAAAATTGATAAAGAGCCGGGATTGGACATGGTCGAGACATAGACGTAGCTTGGTTTAGGTTAAAAGGGATTCCGCGGGTAGTGCGTAGGGGATGAGTACGCTGAAATGGCGTTTTTAGCGGACACACCCCCTAGTCATTGCCCGCGCATACCCTACTCATGTAGAGCAAGGTATGGGCCAGGTACGATGGGGTCCAGACCAAATATCTGCTTCCATTAGCCGATGATCTGTTTGTTTAACATCTGTTGATAAAAATGCGGTTTAATTTGCTATTGTTCACCATTTTGCATTTCTGTTATCCGATTTCGGAAAGAATTTTTATCCACTGAAAAAGCCGATATATTTGTCCCAATGATTGCAAAGGCCGCTTGTGTTAATGGCTGGGCGATCTTTGTTGTAAAATCTTTTGTTGTCGCA